>Ga0255347_1004977_pt1 | contig 15518 bp, 20 predicted proteins | sample wastewater_treat_2_FD_192479 | JGI IMG/M metagenome (GOLD analysis project Ga0255347, IMG submission 192479) | Wastewater microbial communities from Lulu Island WWTP, Vancouver, Canada - plant24 | ecosystem: Engineered > WWTP > Wastewater > Unclassified | place: Canada: Vancouver, British...
GCATTCATATCTACCTGTAAGAACTTTTGCAAAGCATTCACATCAGCCTGAGTGAATCCGTACATCCCCAAGTTCTTAAATCTACACAATGCACTGTAAACTTCATAATTTTTCATAGTCACTCTCCTGAAATACAAAAATCAAGTAAACGCCGTGAATATCGCAATTCATCCCACCACTTATAGAAGTGGGGGATTTCTTGCTCACGGCGGGTTAAAAAAGAGCCCTGTATCGCATTTTCAGACCTTCCATGAGGTATTTACCTATATTACCGTCACAAAAAATGCTACAAGGCGTGCTATCAAGAAGCTCTGTGCGATTATATTCAAAATCGCCCCGGTAATCGTACAAATTAGCGCTCTTATCTTCGCTTTCAATCAACGCAGTCGGCACAGCCCCGTTAAAGAGATTGAAAGCGAGACGGATAGCCCTTGCATCCGATCCGGTGACCCATCCATGATGCAGCGCATCTTTCTTAACACATCTTTCCTCCGGATCATAGCAATCATGAAAATTGTTTCGGCAGTCCTCTGTAATTGTGAGCACATAGATCAGTGCAACTCTTTCATCGTCACCCGGATTTATATCAAGATTCTTCATCAGACTGTAGAAAGCATTTTCATGTGCATTTCCATTAAAAAGTATCTCTGACATAGAATAACCCTCCTTAAATAAATGTATACGAGTTTTGAATACATTATATCACCCTATTTTTTGCCTTTCAAGAATAAAATATAATATTTTATAATTAAATATTATATTTTATTATATTTAATCCAAATCAACATCTTGTGTTATTCAAAACTGTTAAGTTTTGAATAAGAAATGCAAAAAAACAAGGGCTGTATTCCGTTTTTGAGGACGCTCAGCGTCCGAATATAGGAATACAGCCCCGAAAACTTCACGTAGCAGGCTCCACCTGCGAAGGGGCAAAGAAAAAACCCTTTGTCATGAACATAACTTCCTTATCTTCGTCCTCTTCATCCTTCTTCTTTTTCTTCCCGCATTTCCAGATCTGCAGCGTGCAGATCGCGTGCTCCCCGTGCTTCACCTGAAGCCCACGCTCAGTTTTCCAAAACTGGTATGTGTGGATCTCCTCCGGCTCCGGCATAGTCTTTGTGGTGCCGTCTTCCATCTCCATCTGAAGGATCCGTCCTGTGGTTCCGATCAGACCGTTTTCCATCAGTTCACAACGTGCATTAAATATTATCTGTTCATTTGTCATAACAGCGATCTCCTTTCTTTTGAAATGCCCGTATAGCCGATAGCGCAGCTTGTCACATCAACAGGCGAGGCGAAGTCCGCCGTCTTCCGTGTAGACATACACGGAATCCGAAAGCCTCTCATCCGGAGCCACCTGGCTCTGGTTCACTTCCCTTACCATAGAAACGAGAGTCGATACATCCATATCTGCCGTAGCAGGAACGATGATACATTCATGAATGCTCGAAGGCAGCACGAAAAATTCCTTTCCGATCCTCTCGATCACAGTCTTCATGATCTCCTTATCAAGAAGCGCAGCGGCTCCGTTGATCTTCTGTTCATTCGACAAAATGAACATTGCTTCATCTGCCGGAGGCATTGCGGAAAGCAGTTCTTCCGCATCCTCACCCATCATAGAAGCGAGGACTGAGCTCATGGTCTGGAATGTGCTCGGAAGGAGCTTCGGCATATTCTGGATCGCCAGATCGTGAAGTGTATCAACATCTACTCCCCATGACTCCATGAGTGCATTTGTAATCGGTGCGCTTGCGACACCGCTGAAATCATGACCCATCATAATATGATAAGTAACCGCCAGATCAGCAATGATCTTGTGCGGCCTTATCGCCAACAGCTCTCTGTTCCATTCCTTACCGATGAGACGGGGAACGATCTTCTCACGTACCCTGTCGAAATCGGTAATCTGACCGACATCGAAGGTCTCCCTGACCTCATTGCGAAGACGAACGTCTGCAATGGTCTCAAGAACTTCGTTCATGTCCTCACCGGACTGATACTTCTCAAAGAACTGCTCAAGATAGATCGTAGGGCTGATATTGCTATCTGCACTGCGGATCGTCAGCCCTGTCAACTTCAAATCGTTATTTTTTACAACGGTCTGAAGCTCAACCGAAGCGTTAGCGAAACTTTCCGGGAGGTACTCACGGATCTGCTCAACAACTGCCTTTGCGAAAACATCAAAACTCATCTTTTCCATATCTTTTATCTCCTTTTCTTTTAACCTGTGCGTTAGCACGTAACAATAAACTTTTCCTTATAAACTGTTTCAATCTGGACTTCTGATAAACGACATTCCTGCACCTCCTTTACGCCTGTTTTGTGACTGCTATGGCGTGCATATGAGACGGCAGAGTACCCACGGTCAAGGGTGCCGCAAGGCACAACGCTTGCCCTTGACCGTGGGTGCGATAGCCGTCTATGCTCGCAAATAGCGGTCACAAGGCGTAAAAGGAGTGCTTGGAATGTCATCAGAAGGACAGATGAAACACCGTAAGGAACCCTCCCCACCACCATCAAAATCCGGGTTGCGAAGCAACCCCATCCGGCACGCCGCAGGCGTGCCAAACAAAGCCGCGCAAAAAAAGAGCCTCCCGAAGGAGGCTCTGCCGGAATGGATATTCGGTTATGACTTGACTCTGAATGACTCGGAGAGAGTTGTGATAACTCCGCAAAGCTTTTCAAGCTTCTCGCCCATCGACTTAGCGGACTGGCATTTTTTCTGACCCTGGCAGACCTTATACAAATACTTCATCGCTGCTCCGTTCTTGGCGTGGCGGTCAAAATCGAATTGTACCGGTGCCTCGTCAATGTCCTCGAAAAGATCGTCTACGAGCAAGATGCTCTCCAGATTTGTTGCGATAATGCTAATCTTGTCCTCTGTAATGTTGACCTCTGTAATTTCTACCATCATGATTTTTTACCTCCGTTTGTTATAGTGTTCGCAGCTCATTCTGCTTGTGCAATCAAATACGTAGGGAGTCCCAGATTGCAAGGATGCCGCAGGCACGTGCGAGGATTTTTTTTAAACGTAAGCGTCTCGTAAAAAAAATCCGAAGTCCTTGCAATCACAGCGGGACGACCGGAGTATGATGCACATTAAGCAGAGAGCGCGAACACTACAAACGGCGGTATATGATGGTAGAAATGAGGTCAACAAGAGGACAAAGCATTATCGCAACAGGAGAGCATCTGTAGACGATCAGAGGACATAGGCACCTGTACAATTCGTACCGCCACGCAGGAGCAGGGATGTTAGTATTTGTGGGATGCAAAGGGCAGAAAACAGTCCGCAGATGGGCAGCGCAGAAAAGCTGAGTTATCACAACGAGAGTCATTCAAAGTCATAACCAGAATATCCCCGGCAGAGCCTGTGTAGGGAGGCGATAAAAGCGCGGCTTGGAATAAAAGCATTTCGTCAGAAATGCTTCCGCTTTTGGGGGCTCTTAGGGGGCTTGCCCCCGTAGGAGAGAGGGGAGGGCGAGACCGAAGGGCTCGAACGCGGGGAGAGACTTCTCCCCGGCATAATAATAGGAAACCGACACTTGATTTAAGTCTGCGTCTGGGGTGAAAATGGCACTATGCACACAAGAAACGGCGTAATGACGGGCTTTATAAGGCACCGTGTGTCACGGTGCCTTATACAATATAAAAACGAGAATTTTATCGGTTTTATCTTCCATAATTATATAAAAGGAAGCTCATGAGATCCCTGATAATATTTTAATATGGGTATACCCATATTTTCTATTGACAGAAATAATATTGGTGATATAATAACCATAGAACCGTTGAAATATGCAGGAAAGGAGGAGCAGATCACATGAGCGTAAAACGTACCATTGACATTCACGATGCAAACGATGAGGTTTTGGAAATGTACAAGACTGAACGCGGTATGGGATATGGAACTTTGGTCAATGGTCTCATTCACACTGTTTGCTTAAGACCGGAAAAGGTAAAGCTTGAAATGCTTTCATTCATCAAGCAGCGTCTTCATCTTTTATACCGTCAGATGGATCAGGCGGATAAGTTCGAAGCAGCTCAGCTTATGGAAGAAGCACAGGCGTATCGCGATTTTGCAAAATACCTCAATGACGGTATAGATGTAGACATCGACGAAGCAAACAAAGAGCCGATCATGGAGCGGATACCGATGATGAATTCATATATCATCGTACCGGATGATTGGATCATTCTTAACCGCGAAGAAGCAGAGCAGTGTGAGTATGCACTTGTCGTAGAAGTTCGGCAGGGAAAGAAGACCAGACAGATTCCTCATTTTGTGTTTTTCCATAACCTGGAAAGCAGCAACCAGTACGACAAGACCTTCTGCGACATGGTGAACAGGAAGTGTGTACAAGCCTATCCTGAATTTCAGGAATTTATCGATTGGGAAAACGATCATCCGGACATGGAACTTAAACCGGATCCCGATCATCCCGGACAGTTTCTGAACGCGGAAGATGTTCTTTATGGTCCGCAGATAGGTCACTTCCATGTGTATGTGCAGGGAGACCGCGCATACGGTAACTATGAACCGCCCTATGGGGTACGTATTGTCAGGACAAAGGAGGATTAAAGTTATGGCAGCACCCAAGGTTTTTCAGCTTCTTTTCGGAACAAAGAAGCACAAGCCCGTGTCGGACGGGGATAGACATCCGATCAACCTTCCGGAGGTACCGGAGGACAAGTTTAATGCCGTAGGCATTGCGGAAATGTTGCGTGGCGGATCCGCCATTTGGGCATGGTATGATCTCATGAGAAAATACAATGTAAATGCCCTGATGAATTTTGTAGGGAACGCCACAGACACATTTGCGGTGTACCGTGTGGAAGATGAATATCTTGTCAAGTACATCGTAGTAGTAGGAAAGGACGAGTTTGTCCTTAAGCTGAACGAAGTTCAGCGCATGAGTAACTCTAATGTGATGGAGCTTTACAACTCCGATCTTAAAGACGCTTATCGTGTATATTATGATAATGAAGGAATTACCGAAACCCTTCAGTCATTCGTGCATGATGTGACAGATGAGATGATCGAAGCGGAGCTTCAGACAAAGAGAGTAATGGTAGTAACCGATGACCATTTCAAGAAGAGGGAAGATGCAGTAGCGGAGTAATCAGTATGAGAAAATTGAAAAAGAAAAAGGCTGAGAATCTATCAATCCTCAGCCGTGATAAGAATCATTTGCATGATCCTCATCGTCTCGCAAACGTAATGATATCATACATCTGATAAATTCTCATCACTTTTCTTTCAGATTTTCTCCAAAAGATCAATTTAAGACGGCAATAAATCCCGTTTTACAGGGATTTTTGCACCCTTTCCGCATTGGCGTGTGGGGAGGTCTGATATACCCCCACTTCCCATCGGTGGGAGCCGAAGAGGGGTTCGTAAGAGCCCCTTTTTAGGCGGTAACATTCATCAGATTTTATGGAGGAAATTTATCATGAGTAAGACCAAATCTATTACAGATCTCGTAAACGAATTGCAGCAGGAGAATGAGTCTCTGAAGAGACTGGAACGCCTTGCAAACCAGTACACGAAAATGGAATTTCAGTGCACGGTGAAGGAGCTTCACGACAAACTGTACAGACTGGAAATGTATGAGCGGAAAGCCAGGGAACGTGATGCGGCAAGGCAGGGTCAGCAAGCCGGAACGATGCGCAGCGAGTGACGCTTGCGAAGGGGCGGCAGCCCCTTCCGTATCGACCGACAGGGAGATGCGGTAGGGGGAGATAAATCGGATGAAAGGATGCGAGTTTACGAGCAGTCTTTCAGCGATTTATCGCCGGGGGATGTGCCCCCGCCTGCTCTCGAATTTACGAGAGAGCAGGGCAAGGGTAGGAACAGAAAAATATCTGACCGGAAGGGAAGATATTTCTTCTGTTCCGTAGGGACTGCAAGTCCCTGATGCGTGGGGGAAGCCCCCGGCTGGGGGAGCTGCAAGCTCCACCGTTAGGGCAAGGTAAGGCACCCCAAAGGGTGCCGGTGGAAGATAAGATTTGAGCGAAGCGAAAATCATCTTCCATACCTTGCGTATAGAAGATGGCTGAAACGAAGCTCCATTGGGAGACGGAAACGAACACAGGCACAGGCGTTTATAAGACGGGCGATGCCCGGATTATAAACCGTCTGGGGCGTGTGAGTTGGAGGCGACCTTTGGAGCGGAGTGGAGGACAGCTTCTATACAAACATGGTGCCTTTAATGGCACCCTTGAAAGGCGGTGATAACGTGGCAGAGATAGAGAAGCACAATGATGAATCCATGATGATGCTGCTTAAGCATTCGGATCGGCAGCTCACGAACGATTCCAACCTTGAAATTGTATCGGAAAAGTCCGATCTGAATTACTCAATACCGTTGGATCACGGCGGTATGACTGATATGGAATACTACCAGAAGATAGTCGGTGACAGTTACTTATACGGAAGAGGCAGCAAACGTGAAGCGGAAGCGGTCACGTGCTGCAGCTGGGTAATTACATTACCGAAGGAAGTCAGCGACTATTCGACCGTAGGAAAAGACGAGATCATTCGTCTGCATCCGGAGGAAGAAAAGCAGTTCTTCCAAGGGGCACTGGATTTTGTAGCAAAGAGATACGGAGAAGAGAATATCGTTCATGCAAAGGTGCATTACGATGAGGGCGGTCAACCGCATATTCATATTTACTTTGTGCCCCGGAAAGAACTGGATCACGATCAGGTGCATTTCAAGACTACTACTATAAAGAAAGCAGTCCAGACAGAGTCCGGAAGATGGGAATACACCTTCAGATATAAGACGGATGAAAACGGCGAGAAGATCGCTCTCAAAAACTATTCCAAAATGAGCGATTACTACGATTATAAACTGGCAGCTTCGGAGATCATAAATCCGGTCGAATTGAAACACTTTCATCCGGATTTTGCGGAGTACCTTCGGGAGAATAATTTGCCGGGTGCGACTTCGGTGCATACCGGAGTCACGGGCGGCAAAAACATCTCCGTAGGAGCCATGAAGGAGTTTACCAGAGCGACCGGACTTACCCTCGATCAAGTACAGGAAATGCAGCATGAAAAGATTGTCCTGGAGGAACGGATCACCGCACTTGAAAGCAGTCTTAAAAATGCATCCGTATCCATATCAAATAAGGATAGGACAATCACACATCTGCAAGGACAGATTGCGGAAAGGGATCTGTCCCTTGAGCAATCAAAGTCAGTAGCTACGGACAGGGCTGAAATGGAAGTAAAGCTGCGCTCGAAAGAGCAGGAGCATACGACCATGAAGCAGGAATACAACAAGGTATGCCATCAGCTTCAGACAGTACAATCACAGCTTGCAGAAAGGACGGTCGATCAGACCGAATTATCTGCAAGAGATAAGGAAATAGAAGCACTAAAACAGGAGCTTTCTTCTGTCAAAAGAGAGCTGCGTGATGTTCAGCAGACGAAGGATGCTGAACTCGCAGCGAAAGACAAGGAAATTGAACAATTAAGGAATGAAAAGACCGTCCAACAAACTGAAGCCAGAGAATGGGGAACCAACTCCGGATGGGGTCAGAACAGAGGATGGGGCAACGTAGAAAGAGGTACAAACACATGGAACATGGATCAGAACAGTTAGAGGATTTGGCATTTTCTGAAGTGGTAAGAACCACGAAGAAAATTGCTCACGAAGTGGAGTCCGATAATGCCGATCCGGACAGGACGGCAGAAGAGGCACTTCGTGAAATGGAACACATGACAAAACAGGCAATAAAAATTGCTGAAATCGCTGCCGGAGCCGTCCCGAAGGGATGGGGAAGCGGCAACGTAGAAAGGAGCCAGGAATGGGACGTAAAATTTTAGACGGATTACTGCACTACGGGATGATACAATTCGGTGCGGCAGCACTGATATTGTATCTCACATTCGATCTTTTATATGAAACCCTCTGGTCGCTGATCTTTGGCGACATACAGGAGCTGTTTCATATAAAAGACATCACATCCGCAAGGATATTATTCATTATCATAGTAGCACTCTGGATAATGTTCTACTTTATCTATCTGCGGAACACTCTTTACCATGATAAGACCGGGCGCAGCTACGGTCCCGATCATGGTAAATACGGAATGACATACGGCGAACTTGTAGACTATTTTCACGATGCTGATAACAAGAGGATCCCGAAGGAAGAACTTCCAGCTGAAAGTTGGAAGGATGCCGAAGGTATAATCCTCGGTCACATCGGAAAATATCTCGTAAAGAGAGCATCGGATGGAGTCGGGAATCTCGCCCTGTTCTCTTTACCGGGCGGGGGCAAGACGACATCACAGATAATACCCTCTGCTATGCGCTTCAAGGGATCCGTACTCTGTATTGACATCAAGGGAGACGTTCTGAACTGGGTCAGGAAGCACATTAAGCGAAAAATCAAAATCTTCGCTCCGGACAATGCAAAAATAAGCTGCCATTTCGATCCGCTTGGCGGCATCAAAAAAATGGATATCACAGCACGTAAAGCCTTCATTGAAAATCTCGGTTTTGCACTTGTTCCGGACGAACCCGGCGACAATTCAAAATTCTTCGTGGATGGCGGTCGTGACTTCTGGAATGGCATCAGCTTATACCTGCTTGCACAGGACATCAATACAAGCTTCATGGATATAGTAAACGCCATCCTCAACGATGATCCGTTTTCTTGGATCACAAGAGTACGTGACAGCGACGTGTACGAAGCAAAGATCTTCCTTGATGCGTACTACGGAGCAAACGAGCGCAACATCAGCGGCCAGTATAAGAAGATCTGTGATTGCGTCCGTCCGTTTACGAACGGTGCGCTTGCAGAGCTTCTACAGGCTGCGGATGATGCCATCACACCGAAGACACTTGACTCCGGCTATGACATATACATCGAAATTCCCCAGGACAAAATTCAGATGTACGCTCCTGTAACGACCATCATAGTTCAGAATTTTATGAACTTCTTTATGGGAAGACCGGACAGCTCCTCCGGAGTCAAAGTAAGACCGATCCTCATGCTCCTCGATGAGTTCCCTCAGCTTCATTTCAACATCGAAACCTTGCTCTCAGCTATGGAAACTCTAAGGTCAAAGAAGGTATCACTGTTTTTAGCCCAGCAGAGCCTGGCATCCTTATCCAGACGGTACGGGGATGACGGCTGCAGGGAAATTATTGATAACTGTGCCTATATTTCCGTCATGTCAGCACAGGATCCGAAGAGCCGTGAGTTCTTCCAGAAGCTGATCGGAACACGTAAGGTTCTTAAGGTCGGCAAGTCCGACACCACGAATACAAACGGCGGCAGCTCCTCCAAGAGCGTGCAACAGACCCGTGAGCCCGTATATCAGCCGGAGGACTTCGGCAACCTTAACGACCGTGTAGTAATTGTTGCAAACGGAAGGTATATCGAAGCTGACAAGTGTAAATGCTATGAGTAGTCCCTTGACATTCCCTCCCATACAGATAAAATAATAGGCACGTAGGATCTTTCCTATGTGCTTATTTTTTATCTATATATGATCCTGAGCGTATCGCTCAAGACTCCATCTATCACATCTATATGTATCTATTCTGGAGGAATGTCTTTATGTACACATCTACCGATCTATCTATCATTCACGACCCCTACTTTACAATTCTGCAACTATCTGATGAGTGCTGTGAGCTTCAGTCCAACAACACGAAGCATTGTTGGTATATCGACCGGAGCAGAAAGGGGATCCTCATCCTCTATCACAAACATCACATAGAAGACCCTTATCACTATCAGGCAGCTTTCCTCGCAGACTCTCTCCAAGACTGCCTCCTCGACATCGTCAATCATGACGAATACCAACTTAGAGGTCGTAAACCTGTAAGATTCAAACCGAAGGAAACATTTTTTGATTATATAGTTAAAGCATATCAAAGGATATAGGCTCTCCGAGGGGAGAACCAACGACCGCTCAAAGCCTGCGATTTTTTTACCTTTTAGGCTTGACATACGCTTCCGGCTGTGCGATGCTCGGCGGTTGAGCCAGGGAAACGGCTTTGAGCTTCCCCCCGCAAATCCTGGAATGTGCGAATGCACACAATCCCACGGATGTGGGATATTCCAAGATTTGCGAAGGGAATGATAAATTTCTCGGCGTATATCGCCGGGGGTATCCGTATTTATCGCTACCAACATTACTGCCGGTCACGCTTCAGATCACAAGGATCAACGATCAAGGTCTTCGGTTAAAACATCGTAAGTAATCAGCTTTTGCGTGCCCCCCTATCATCATGTTCTGATGCAAGCATCAAGATCGGCTGCTTTCTCAAGGCTTCCGATCCATGACGAACGAAGGACGGTTCGACCATCTTTATGTTTTGTGTTCGCCGCCGTAGCGGTTGTCCAGATCACTGACTGGACAGAAATAATGCGGTTCAGCTTTGCCGTTCAACCCAAAGTCCCCGGCACGCTCTAACCGTGATTCCTCCGTAGGCTATACGACCAGATGAACGGTTCATTCCCCATACGAAAAGGTTGTTTTCTCACGATTTACCTCTCAACGTGCCAGTTCTTCCTTCCGGCAGGGCGCCGGATCCTATATCAAGTTGTAAGGGGAAATAAAAAAGCCTGTGAGATTACACAGACCCGAACTGAACAATATCTTGTAGGCTAAAAACCTGTATTATGATGCATATAGGGCTTGAAAATCGCCAGATTTTAGCCTATAATATCACCATAAATGTATTGTTTTTAGGCTTTTCGCCACCCAGTGGTGGTTGTGCCTGTTCGGGTATGATGGGTACCTGAGCTATCCGGAAGCGCCAACTTCCAAACAACTACTTTTCTGTTAAAAAAGTACCCGCCAAAGGTGCTTTTTTTATTTCCGCTATCATAATATCGTATAATAATAAAAAAATCAAGAAAAATATTCATTATTCGGTGAAGTTTTTCAAATTTCCCTTGACTTTTACACTAATTTAATATAATATCTTATTATATTAAATTATAGAATATTATTTTTTATAATAAAATATAATAAAATATTATATTTTATTAGGAGGGCTGAAATGGCGATAAAACTTGCAATAGCCAACATGAAAGGCGGTATCGGAAAGACAACAACTTCATTATGCCTTGCTGATGCGCTGCAGAAGAAAGGCTACAAAGTTTTGCTCATAGATACCGATCCGCAGCGTAGCGCATCCGGAGTCTATGGCGCAGCGATAGACGGAGTGAATACGCTTGCGGATATCATGTATACCGACACGGATGCAAAAGAATGTATCCAAAATCTTGATTTAGGAGACATTATTGCATCCGATCAGGCACTTATGGAAGCAGAGACGCAGATAAAAGCGGACGCAGATCGCTTTTATCATCTTGCGGATGCCTGCAAGTCCATAGAAAAAGATTATGATTTCATAATCTGTGACTGTCCGCCCGGTAATGGAGTGATGCTCGGTAATGTTTTGAGTTATTGCAATCACGTGATAATGCCCATCACATGCGATAAATTCGGCATACAGGGTATGACGGATTTTGTCGATGTGATGAAAACATATACCAAGAGGATCAATCCGGATCTTACCATCATAGGCGTGCTTATGATCAAGTACAAAGGTCGGCAATCACTTACAAAGGATCTGGAAGATAATTTGATTCCATCCATCGTAGAGGAGATGGAAACCAAATTATTCAGCACACGCATAAGAGAGTCCGTAAAATGTCAGGAAGCCCAGGCAATAAATAAGAGCATATACGAATATGCTCCAAACTGCACAACGGCAGAGGATTATATAACGTTCACAGAAGAGTTATTGAAGGAGCTTAATGTATGAGTAAAACTAATTTCAGCAGTGCCGTTGGCGAGTCCTTAAAGGGACGCGGCAGCGTCACAAAAAAGGAAGAGGTTACGAAAGTAACCGCTTCGGCTCCGAAACCCGTGAAGGAGACGAAGAAAACACCGCCTAAACAAAAGGCAAAAACCACAGAAAAGAAAAGCAATGCCGGAAGACCCGCAAAAAAGGATTCAGAAAAGAAAAAGCAGATTGTCCTGACAATAAAACCGGAATCAATGGAAGCCCTGGCTGCAAGTGATCCGGATTTCAAGAAGCTGCTGAGTCGCTACATAGACAAGAATATTGATAGCATTGTAGAGGTATTAAAAGGTCTTTAATAAAATATAATATTTTATAATAAAATATTATATTTTATTATATTAAATTGAAGGGAGAACGCACATTATGATGGCGATTGAAATACAGAAAATCATGTTAGATAAAGGGCTGAAGAAAAAGGACATTGCTGATCGTTGTGGATGGACACAGTCAAATATGTACAACAAGATGAAGCGTGATAATTTTTCCGAAGAGGAGCTTCGGAAAATTGCCGATGCACTTGGTTGTAACCTTGAAATAAAATTCATAGATAAGGAGTAAGTCATGGCAGGAAATAAAAATGTACACGTGTCTCGTTCATGTAAGACCGATGAATTTTATACTCAACTTTCTACTATAGAGGATGAGCTAAAGCATTACAAACAACACTTCAAGGGAAAAGTGGTATTTTGTAATGCAGATGATCCTGCGTTTAGTGAAGATGGAGTTGACCATTTTGGAGATGGACTTGGCGGGTATACTTCAAACTTTTTTAGATATTTTAAGCTCAATTTCAAAGAGCTCGGTCTTAAGAAATTGATTGCTACTCATTTTGACCCAAACAAGCCCACTTACAAATTAGAACTTACTGGAGACATAAATAATGATGGCGAGATATCAGATTTAGATGTTATTAAAACACCCTTAAAGCAAAACGGAGATTTTAGATCTCCAGAATGTATTGAAATACTAAAAGAATCCGATATTGTGGTGACAAATCCTCCCTTTTCCATTTTCCGTGAATATATTGCACAGTTGATGGAGTATAAAAAAGATTTCCTAATTATCGGGAATCAGAATGCTTTATCCTACAGAGAGATTTTTCCTTTAGTAAAGGAAAATAAAATGTGGCTTGGATATAACAGCGGTCACTTCTGGTTTAGAGTGCCTGACTATTATGAAGAAAAGCAGACTGATTTCAAGATAGATGAAACCGGACAAAAATGGCGCAGAATGGGTAATATTTGTTGGTACACCAACTTAGATATAGAAAAAAGGCACCAAGATAAAATTCTTTATAAAAAGTATACGCCCGAAGAGTTTCCAAAATATGATAATTATGATGCTATAGAAGTAGGACGAACGGACGATATTCCAGTAGATTATTTTGATGCAATGGGCGTACCTCTTACATTTATGAGTCAATTTAACCCAAGTCAGTTTGAGATAATCGGACAGACTCATAGCGGAGACACTTCACCCGAAGTAGAAGCACTTCGTACTGATCCGGAGCATAGGCATGGCGGAAGGATCAACGGTAAAGAAAAATTCGCAAGAATTTTAATTAGGAGGAAACAGTAATGGAAATTAAGATGCACGAAATTTCTGTTAAAGAAGTGTTTGATGGATATAAAGACAGCGAAGAGGAAGGAGTCGTTGGATATAGCGGTAGGTTAAATATCCGTCCTGCATTTCAACGTGAATTTGTCTATAAAGAAAAGCAAAGGGAAGAAGTAATCAATACAGTACGGAAAGGGTTTCCCTTGAACGTAATGTACTGGTCTAAGTCCGGTGATGATGAATATGAAATGTTGGACGGACAACAAAGAACTCTTTCAATATGCCAGTATCTTAACGGAGATTTTTCAATTAACTTTCAGTATTTTCATAATCTTACAGATGATGAAAAGCAGCAAATTTTAGATTATAAACTTATGATCTATATTTGCGAGGGAACAGACTCCGAAAAGCTTGAATGGTTCAAAATCATCAACATTGCCGGGGAAAAGCTCTACGATCAGGAACTTCGTAATGCAATCTACACCGGACCTTGGCTTACTGACGCGAAGCGTCATTTCAGTAAAAATGGATGCCCTGCATATCAGATGGCGAGTAAATATCTTGCCGGGAATGCCATAAGGCAGGACTATTTGCAGACATCCCTTGACTGGATCTCCGAGACGGACGGACTTGTGATAGAAGGGTACATGGCGAAGCATCAGCACGATGCAAATTGTAATGCTTTATGGCTTTATTTCACTTCAGTAATAAACTGGGTAGAAGCTCTTTTCCCGAAAAAAAATTACCGCCCGATCATGAAGGGACAGCCGTGGGGAGAACTCTACAACGCATATCATGAGAACGCCTACGATTCAGATGAATTGGAAGCAAAAGTAAAAGAGCTGCTCCTTGATGATGAAGTGGGAAATACCAAAGGTATTTACCAGTACATCTTTTCACTGGATGAAAACGGCAAGAATGGAAATGAGAAGTATCTTAATTTGCGACAGTTTTCCGACAAGGAAAAGATGGCGCAGTATGAAAAACAGCAAGGTATTTGTAAAATATGTGGAAAGCACTTTGAATATGATGAGATGGAGGGCGACCATATCGTGCCTTGGCACGATGGCGGTAAGACCGAGCCGAAGAATCTACAAATGCTTTGCAAGCACTGTAACCGGACAAAAAGCGGTTCATAAAATATAATATTTTATAATAAAATATTATATTTTATTATAGGAAATTATAGGACATGAAATCAGATATAATAGACAGGATCGAAGAAGAAAACCTTATCCAGTACATGGAAAGGGTGAACATGACCGATCGTGACAAAGAGATAGCATCAACATGGATAACTCAAAAGCCGACATACAGGGAGCTTGGCGAAAGATACGGCATAAGTCACGAGCGGATAAGACAGATTATAATTAAGTATGCGCGGAAAGCGCATCACTTTTATAATCTGGATCACAAAGAACAATAAAGAATGCGGTTCCGGTTTTATTCGGAGCCGCATGATTTTTTTGCTCTTTGTAATGTGCTTTTCGATATTCCTGTAATTTCCACCACCTGACTGTATGAGTGATCCTGCAGCAGCTCCACGGCGTGCCGGAGCTGCTTGTCCGAAAACTTCTTATGGCGACCGCCATAGTTTCCGGATATCGCTTTTCCTTCATCAAGCCTCTGCTGAATCATGTCGCGGTCAAATTCAGCAATGCAGAGCATGATATTACGGATCAGGCGACCCGTAGGGGAGTCGTCAATAACTCCGAGATCAAGTACATGAACCTTTATCCCTTTTTCACCAAGACTGTCAATCAGTTCTATGCCTTGCGTGAGACTTCTGGCGATACGGTCGAGTTTTGTAACGACCATAGTATCACCAGACTTCATTTTATTAAGCAGCTTTTCAAGCTGCGGTCTTTCCGCTGTGGTGCCTGTAAAGGCATCAGAAAAGACTTCGGAAGCTCCTGCTTTACGAAGTTCTTTGTCCTGGGCTTCCAAAGAATAACCTTCCCTTGCCTGACCCTTTGAACTTACACGCGCATATCCATATATCATACCGATTACCTCGTGAACTACTCCCACTTATAGAAGTGGGAGCTTCTAAGGGGCAAAAGCCCCTGTTTAAGAAGTTTGATATTTAAGTTTCCACCTATTTCTAGGCAAT
>Ga0255347_1004985_pt1 | contig 15490 bp, 14 predicted proteins | sample wastewater_treat_2_FD_192479 | JGI IMG/M metagenome (GOLD analysis project Ga0255347, IMG submission 192479) | Wastewater microbial communities from Lulu Island WWTP, Vancouver, Canada - plant24 | ecosystem: Engineered > WWTP > Wastewater > Unclassified | place: Canada: Vancouver, British...
TGACCGAATCCTCGAAATTAAAACGCCGTATTTAATACAATTTAAGGTTGCCTGACCGTAGGGGTTTCGGTCGCCTATTAGGGGTTTCGTTTTGGTCAGGGGTTTCGGTTTTGTGTGTCGGTCGGGCATGTGACCGGCGCTTTGTGTATAAAGGAGAAGCACGGTTATGCCGATAATAACAAAGAAGCAGCTGGCGGATTATGAGCAGCTGTGCAAAGACAGGAATAACGGCAGGATTCTTACTCCGGATGGGCTCCGGTTCATCTGTGAAGCCTATGAGTATGATCCTGAGAAAATAGGAAAACACTTTCTGGAAGTGCTGCCGAAGGTGCTGCAGAAAGATAACTGATTAGTGGCAGGAGGTATACGTATGCCGTCGGCAAAGGAATATCGGAGGTTCGGAGACTGGCTTAAGAAAAGTGGAAAGGATCATGTGCAGCTTTCATTTTCACAGATAGAGGAAATTATAGGAACCAGTTTGTCTCCGGCTGCGCGGAAATATAATGCGTGGTGGTCAAATCACCCTTCTCATCCCTTGACGATTCAATGGTTGGAAGCAGGGTATAAAGCAGATGCGCACAGTCTGACTGCCGAAACGGTAACTCTTTCTCGCACAGGGATTCCTGTATCGAATACCACGTCAAGCAAGCCCACAAAAGTGAAAACACAGAGGCCTGTGGTAGTTCCAAATAAAAAGGAAGAACATAACAGGCCGTATTCCATATGTCTTAATTTTGGAGGCTATACTTTCGGATATTTACAAGACATTGATCCTGAAAGAAATGAGGATGGAAGTATCAAGGAGTTTCTTCCTCAGAACGACTATGCGAACAAAGACAATCTTCCATTATCCAAGTATGGTGCAGGAGCATTTTGCCGTTTTTCGCTCAGGACTGCTGGAACTTGGAGAGGCGTATACATCTGGGTTTCTGATGGCGAAATCATCTATATTGGTGAAACAGAAAATCTGCAGCAGAGATTTAATGTGGGTTACGGCAATATAGCTCCACGAAACTGTTATGTGGGAGGCCAAAGTACAAACTGCAAAATGAATAAAGTCGTTCTGGATTATTACAAGAGCGGCAGAGCAATTCAAATTTACTTCCTGAATACTGATAAGAACAAAGAGGTGGAACTGGATTTGCTCCGTGCTATAAAAACAAAGTACAATGTCAAGGATAACTGAGGTGCGTGTATGATTGACTGGAATGGGAACGGAAAAATTGATCCGGTAGATGTAGGTATTTCCATAGCTGTTGAGGAACAGGCTGAGGAAGATAACTCTGAGCCGGGAAAGCCGAAAAATACAAAGCACCCTGCTGGCTGCCTTACCTCGGTTATATTTGCCATCGGTGTGGTTGTTGGAATCGTGGGAATAGGAGGTATGATCATCAATGGATGAGATCAGATTGAGGAAAAAGCTGGAAGCGGCTGACTCTATCAGCAGTGAGAAAGCAATCCGTTCAAGATTGTCAAAGGCTCTGGCCGCAGAAAACATGCTTGGAGAGAACTTCGATGTTATTGTGGCAGACGACAGAAAAATGTATCAGGCTCTCCTGAAATTAAAAGAAAATCCGCGTGAGAAAAATGGTGTATACCAGAACTCACTGCGGTGGTATTATCAGGCGGTAAATGATAGGTCTTTTCCTAAATTACAGGAATATGAACGCGAGCATATGAGAAGACTCTGAGACTAAAATGCGATAACAGAGCAAGTTCCCCATCACCGGAGAGAATCCAATGGTGAGGAGCTTTTCTTATGCCTTGATGGTCTGGCCGTTGCGGAAGGTTACGTCGATGTCACCCTCGCCGTTTACCGTGAGGTAGTCCGTCAGGGCGTTGAAGGCGTCGAGGGAGAACTCGGTCAGCTGTTCCGGCATTTTCCCGAAGGCCGTCAGGAAATCCTCGACACCAGCCTTCTGTGCCTGTGTCTGGCTGATCTGCTCGTTCAATTCATCGAGCCGGGCTTTGAGGGCATTGTACCGGGCGGTCAGGTCGTCGTACTTTTTCTGGTAGGCTTTCTGGTCAAGGGCGACGTGGGCGTTTTCGTAGATGTTCTGCTGGACAGCATCGGAAACCACCTGCGCTTCCTCCAGCAGCTTATCTCGCTCGGTTTCCTGCTCCGTGGTGTCAAAGAGCAGCTCCATCATCTCGCGTCCGTTGGCGATGACTGCATCCTTTGTTGCCAGCAGCTTGTTTGCCGCTGACAGGAAGGCATCCTGAATCTGCTCGTCGGTCAGGTGCGGAGTGGTGCAGCGCTTGTCGCCGTCGAATTTGTGATTACACTGCCAGATGATTCGGCGGTACTTGTCGGTCGAGTGCCAGACCTTTGAGCCGTACCAGCTTCCGCATTCTCCGCAGCGGATTTTGCTGGAGAAGGGATGCACGCCGCTGTGGTACTTCCTGCCTTTTCCGCGCTTGGCCATCTCGCGCTGAACCATGTCGAACTTCTCCGGCGGGATGATTGCCTCGTGGTTTCCTTCCACGTAGTATTGCGGAATCTCTCCCTCGTTCTTTTTCTGTTTCTTTGTCAGGTAGTCGACTGTGAAACGCTTCTGCAGCAGGGCATCGCCTTTGTACTTCTCGTTGCTGAGGATGCTCTTGACCGTGGAAATGCTCCACTTATCCTTGCCGCCCGGTGTCTTGATGCCGTCGTCTGTGAGCTTCTGCGCGATGCCGTGGTAGGTCAGGCCTTGCAGGAACATATCGTAAATGTTCCGGACGGTTTCTGCCTGCTCCGGATTGACTACCAGCTCACCGTTCGCACCTCTGTCATAGCCGAGGAACCGGTTAAATGGAATCGTGACCTTGCCGTCTGCAAAGCGCTTTCTCTGTCCCCATGTGCAGTTCTCTGAAATGCTGCGGCTTTCCTCCTGCGCCAGCGAGCTCATGATCGTGATGAGCAGCTCGCCCTTACCATCGAAAGTCCAGATGTTTTCCTTCTCAAAATAGCACTCCACGCCATGTTCTTTGAGCGTCCGGATGGTCGTCAGGCTGTCCACGGTGTTCCGGGCAAAGCGGCTGACGCTCTTGGTAACAATGAGATCGATCTCTCCGGCCAGAGCGTCGGCGACCATTTTCTTGAAGCCCTCGCGGTGCTTGGTGCTGGTGCCGGTTATGCCTTCGTCGGTGTACACGTCCACGAACTCCCAATCATCCCGGCTCTTGATGTAATTGGTGTAGTAGTCGATCTGCGCCTCGTAGCTCGTGAACTGGTCGTCGTGATCCGTGGAGACGCGGGCGTATCCTGCCACCCGGCGCTTCTTATTCTCCGTAATGGGAGAAGCGGTAAAGCGCGTCAGCGTGGCCGGGATTGTTTTTACTTTTTTGCCTTGGTTGATGCCCAATATTTCTCACTCCTTATCTTCTTCATGGTTTCGCTCATTTTCTGCCTGCGTTCCTCGGTGAAGCTGGCCTTGATGGCCTCGACCTGCTTTTCCCTGCGCTCCGGTGTCCATCCCGGCATCCGGCGCTTGGTGCTGTAGGTCATGGCCTCCTCATGGCCGTCGTAGAAGCAGAAGGTAATGTGGCCACCCGGTGAGATGGAAACGTGGTCGATTTTCTCTTTGAAAAGCTCCTCGTCCAGCGTCTCAAGGCCGAGCGCCTTCGCGGAAAGCTCCCGGAGCGTATCCTCGTGGATGCAGTTGTTGCTGCAGGTGTTCGTGGTAGCACAGGCGTAAAGGTGGTACTTCTCGCCAGTGGACTTCTTCCGGGTCTGCCTACGGTAGTTATTGCCACACTCGGCGCATTTGAGCTTTGCCGTGAAGCAGGATACATCGTCACGCTTAATGGCGTGGTTCCTGCGGTAGGCCGAGGCCTTATTCCGGGCTTCCTCTGTCCATGCATCCTTCTTGGCAGTGCTTACCCATGTGAGGGTTTTGAGCGTGCCGTCTGTCATGTGGAAATTGAGGATACCCTGCTCCGGAATGGTTATGACCTCGATCTGCTTTGCGAAGGCATCCTCGTCAAATTCCTCAAGGCCGAGTGCCTCCGCGCATTTTTGCCGGAGTATGTACTCCGGGATCTCCATCGCCTTGCACTCGCCGTTTTTCTTTTTGCTGGAACCGCATACCCAGCCGACCAGCTGATCGCCGAGCTGTGTCATTTTTGCCCGGTTCTTTCTGGTGTTCCGGACGTAGCTCTTGCCGCATTTCTCACACTTGAGCTTTGCCGTGAAGCAGGTGATGTTCAGGCTCTTGTTGGCAAAAGCTCCAAGCTCCCTGCGTCGTGCCATCTCGTCCTGCACATATTGGAAGGTCTCCATCGGGATAATGGCCTCGTGGGTGTTCTCCACGTAGTACTGCGGCAGCTCGCCGTGGTTTTTCTTGCGCTTCTTGGAAATCGGGTCTGCGATGTATTCCTTCTGCAGGAGCATGTTCCCGGTGTAGGTAATGTTGGAAAGCACGACCTTGATGTTGGAATCCACCCAGCGGCAGCCGTCCCTCGTGGTGATGCCTTCGGCGGCAAACTCGCGCTCCGTTTCGAGGCGGGACTTCCCATCAAGGAAGTTCTGGTAGATGCGCTTTACGATGACAGCCTCCTCCGGGACAATGACCAGCTGATCGCCTTCCCAGCGGTAGCCGTACACCCGGAAGTGTCCGTTCGGAGTGCCTTGCTCCATGCGCTTGCGGACTCCCCATTTCACATTGTTGCTGATGCTTTCCGATTCCGACTGTGCGAAGGAAGCGAGGAGCGTCAGCATGACCTCACCGTCGCCGGAGAGACTGTCGATGTTCTCCTTTTCAAACCGGACGCTGATGCCCAGCTCCTTTAAGTGTCGGACGGTCTTTAAGAGGTCTACGGTGTTCCGGGCAAATCTTGATATGCTCTTAGTGAGCACAATATCGATCTTTCCGGCCTCGCAGTCTGCAATCAGGCGCTGGAACTCATCGCGCTTCTTGGCGATGGTGCCGGTTATGGCCTCGTCAGCATAGACGCCGACATATTCCCACTCCGGGTTGTTCTGAATAAGCTCCGAATAGTAGCTGATCTGGGAGGAGAGGGAATGGTGGAGCCGTTCTGTTTCCATTGACACGCGGGCGTAGGCTGCGACCTTTTTTCTGGTCGGAAGCGCCGGTATCTGCGGCTCTATTTTCGTGATCTTCGCCATTTGAATCACTCCTTTCCAGCTACTATACATCACTCTAAAAGCCTTATTTATCAAGCGTTTTCGGAAAATAATGTGCCGAATATCGGCTGGTATTTCTCCCGCATTTTTGTATCAATTATGGCGTACTGCTCCTCGGTGATAAGGCCGTCCTTGAGCATGGTCTGAAACATATTCATGCTGGCCTGATAGAGCTTTTCCCGCTCGAACTGATCCTCATCCATGACTGCCACCTCCGAATCGCCCGGTGATGTAACAGGAATGTGAACAGTACTTGCGGCTCTTATTTCCATAGGCAGTGAAGGGCTTTCCACAGCAGGCACAGGTAAAGGTGTACACAGCCTTTCGGTTGACGGCTTCCGGATGGGAGTTCCACCAGCTTTGGCAGCACTCGTCGGAGCAGAACTTGACCTGCTTCCTGCCGGGCACCTGCACGATGGGCTTTCCGCAGTTTTTGCAGCAGCCGACCTCCGGCTTGTCTGCTTGAGCCACGGTTCCTTTCTCACCTTCGAGGCCGTTCCTATGGCAGTAGGACACCACCTGATTTTTCGTAAGGCCGAGGGCATTCGCTATATTGGCATAACCGAATCCGGCGCTGCGGAGCTCGGCGATTTTTATCTTCTGATCACTGGTCATGATGCTTTCACCTCCAGTTTCCACTGGAGATTTGGAGCCATTTTGAGCGGAGGATTTTTTACAGAAACGAAAAAAGCCTGCGGGCATTCCGAAGAACACTCGCAGGCATAGCTGATTGGATATTTATTTTACTCTGATCTTCCAGCCGGTCAGGATGAGGTTGACGTTCTTGATGAGCGTGGGATTGAGCTTCTGGATCGCAGAAACCGTGGTGCTATATTTCTTTGCGATCCCGGAGAGGGTATCGCCGCTTTTCACGGTGTAGTAGACCGGAGAGGCTTCCTGCTTTTTCACCAGAGCATTGACCTTGGCCTGTACGGCAGAATAATCATACCCGGCAACGGTGAGGCGGTTCTTGCGGTCGGTGCCGTTTCCCCATTTGCCTTCCAGCACTTCCTTGGCAAGCTCGTCCACAGTCTTTGTCGGAGTGACCGGAGTGGGAGCAGCAGAACCACTGTATTTCGGCACGCCATAGCCACGGATGTATTTGGCGTTCACCTGCAGCGTGCGCCTTCCGACCGCATCGTTCTTGTTTCCTTCAATGACTGTGATGGTGCTGCCGGAGACCGTTTCCACGATTCCGACATGATCCGGCCAGCCGGTATTGTCTCCGGAATCGGAATCCTGCCAGTCATAGAAGATGACATCGCCGGGAGACGGAACATAGGCATCGTTTTCGATCCACTCGCCGAGCTTCTGGAAAAGGACGATCATCTGCCCGCAGCCACACTCTGTCGGAAGAATATCCGTCAGGCTGCATTTGATGGCGACCGCAGAAACGAAGGTGGCGCACCATGCGTCCGTATAAGTGACCGCATAGCCTCTGGCGAGAGGCTTGTGGCTGTTATACACGTCGATGATTTCCTTATGGCTGTCGTCGGATTCCTTCTTCCCAAGCCATGCTCTGGCCTGAGCGACGATCCTGTCTCTATCCGAGCTTGCCGCAGGTGCAGGCGTGCTTTCCTTTGTGTATCCGTTGAAGCCGCCGGATTTGATGATGGACGGATAATCGATATAGCCGTAGTCCAGATCCACGTTGCCACTGATACCGTCCACAGAGCCCTTGGAGGAATACTGCCAGATGCCGTAGTCTCCCTTATAGCTGCACTTGCTGGCATACTGCGCTACCCAGTGCGCGTAGGGTGTGAGCTTGGAGTCATCCATTCGCTCCTTGAAGCCGGAAACAGCTGAGCCATAGATACCGACAAAGTATCCAGCATCCTCCATCGTCTCGCAGAAAGCGATGGTGGCCTCCGTAATACCGGCCTTGGCAGAAGCGGGCTGTGCCTCGTTGTCCATGTAGACCGGGTATTCCAGCTGCTTGCTCTTGAGGATCTGCAGGAAGCGTTCTGCATCTGCTTTTCCGGCAGCAGCGGTCACGCAGTCCTTGCCCACGAAGTAGTAAGCGCCGATGGGAATACCGGCAGACTTCGCGCCTTTGTAATTTGCTTCCCACTTGCTGTCCGTATAGGTGCCAGCGTCGGAGCCGCCAGCCTTGATGATGGCAAACTGGATGCCAGCGGCTTTTACCTTGTTCCAGTCAATCGTTCCCTGCCAGTGGGATACGTCGATTCCTTTTGTAGTCATGTTACCTGTCCTCCTTTATATCCTTGGTCTCGCGGTCGTGGAGCTGCTCTAAAACATCTCTCAGCTTGTCCGGAACCGGCAGGCCAAGATGGACGCTGTTTTCCACGAGGGAAAGGCCTTCATTCGAGATGTAGAAAAAGATGATGGCCGTCCGAAGCACGCCTGCATGGTCGAGCACATAGATGTCGAGCGCGTTTGCGATGCCGACCAGAATGAAGATCAGCGCCTTGCGGCAGATGCCCTTGAAGCCGACCGCCGAGGAGAGCTTCTTATCTGCCACGGCGCACATGACGCCGGTGATGTAGTCCGTGACGACGAAGAGAATGAGCGCAATCATCAGGCCGTCGCAGCCGCCAAGGAACCAGCCGAGCCAGCCTCCGATGGCAGCAAAGACAAATTGAATGGTGTTCCAGAATTCTTTCATGTTGTGATTCCTCCTTTTCTGGGCATGAAAAAGGCGGCCTCCTGATGAGAGAAGGTCGCCCGGTAGCTTTGAGCCGTATATCCGTTACGACTCTGTTTCAGTGAGCGTATATGTGACTTTCATGGTCTTGTCTGCCGTCTTTATAACAGGCGTGGCCAGATTGTTGATGGTGGCGAGATAAGGCGTGTACAGATATAGCTCTTTGGTGAAGTAATAGCCGCTGTAGGATTGGTAAAATTCCTGAAAGGCATAGGTCTTGTAACGTGCCATATGCCTCTTTCCCCAGCGGTTATAATTCTGCTGCGTCTGATAGCCTACATACAGCTTCGGCTCCCCGTTATAGAAATACCAGCCGCTTATCACAACATCGTCATCAATCGTGAAGGTGTATTGATAGGAGCTGTTGTAGGTAATGTTTGTCACGACTTCGAGGTTTGCCACGCTGGTGGTGTCAAGCCTGTATACCGTAGTTCCAATGGCAAACATCAGCCATTTTCCGCTCATGCCGATATTGCTTATCGTGCTTGTCTCATCCGGAATGGCCACCTTCTGCGAGGTACATCTGTCGCCGGAAATCTTATCGAGATACCATTCGTAGCTGGTGTGGTCATATCTCTCTGTGCTGGATTGTGGATCTCGGATAGTGCGGATTTCTCTCCGGCAAAGGCCATACCAGTTTCCGTCTGCCGCGTGAAAGAGATAGCAGAAAACATTCGTGTTATTGTTTGTGGGATCGTCGGTATTATCCTTGCTGCCACCTACGTAGTGAATCCAATAGGGATAGTGGTTCAGCTCGACATAGGTTTCTTCCTCGGCCTCTATCGCGACCAGACCATAGGTTCTCTGCATGAGCCTTGCATGGATATAGTCCTCCGGTACCTTCCGGATTGTGGCAGATGTGGAATTATTGATCGTGACACATTCCAGCCGGTATCCGTCTCCAATATATGGCCGTTGATTATCCAGATAGCTGTATTTATCCTCGTCGGTAATTGTAATCCCGCTTTTTACGGTATCTGATTTTATCCGGACAAAATAGTCGCTGGTCTCCTGCACGCCTTTACCTGCCAGAGTATTGGTAAGGCAGATGGCCGAGATGGTGCCGTTTCCCTGAGAAGTGGCGAAGTCCCAGACGTACTTAAAGCCGCCGTCTATTTCCTTGCTTTCGGTCAGGTTCCGGCTGCCTCGTTTGACATCTGTTGTATCGTTGGCATCGTCAGAGGCATATCCTATCAGCGGGTTGTCCAGCGGAGCATAAATCAGGCTGGGGTCTTCCTCAAGCTCATCCTGATAAAGCAGGATGCCGCCAGTCAGGTTCTTGTAGATTGGCAGAAGCCAGTTTTCTCCATTTGCGCCGTTAAAGCTCGTGTTGTTAAACAGGACCCCCTGAATATTCGTAGCAAGGACATCCGCCACAGCCTCGGTCACGAGGTTCTCATCCTCATAGATTTCCTTTTTGCCCGTGTGGATGTCCGTGAGCTCTATAATGCTTTTTCCTTTGAGCATACTCATTCCTCCGTGTTCAGATAATCTGTGGTGATCGACTTCACATACCCGTTTTCTCCGCTGATCACAAAGCGGTATTTAAGCTGCCCGGTGATGGCCTTTTCCGACCATGCGTCCGTGGAGATTGATTCCAGCTGCGCCTTGGACATGCCGGAGTCCTCCTCCGAGAGCCTTGCCCACGCCGATCCTATATAAGTCCACCAGCTTTCTCCCGCGTCAAAGGAGACGGCAAAGAGCGCGTTATCATCACAGTCTGCCGTGACCTTCTCAATGCCGAGAATCGTGGAGTCGGACATATCGATGTTCTCCGAGTAGACGACCTGTGGCTTCGGAATGCCTGTATAGCTCGCCGTGAAAGGCGGGAATCTGTTCTGCGAATCGTGCCAGTAAAGGATCGTCGGGTCTGTGAGCGTAAGGAGCAGCGCACCGTCCGGAATATCCTGCACGCCGTAGGTTTCAAAGACCTCTGCGGTCAGTTCCGTTTCCGCGAGCTTTAAAAGGGCAGCCTCCTCCACGGTGTAAAGGTCGCCGTTCGCGTCCGTTATGAGATACCTCCGGTTGTACGGGTCGAGTAGAGCCGGAAGCTCTGAGGACAATACGAAGGCCGTCCCGGTATCATCCTGATGCAGGAAGGTAACCGTCCCTCCGGCAGCAGGCGTGAAGGCGATGTTCCCAGAGCCGGTCACGAGGGTACATTCTCCAAGGTAGGAGGCGTTCGTAGGTACAAACTCAAAGGAAAGGACGATGTCTCCGGTATCAAGCAGCAGCAGATCCCAGACGAGCTTTACGTCATCGGTTTTCAGGTTGTACTGCGAATATCCCTCCCAGCGGATGCGCAGGAATTTGTAGTAGTTGTAGAGCGTCCCTTCCTCCCGGCGGATCGTCCAGCTCATGGCATCACGCCGGTGGACTTTGACCTGCTCCGCATTCGTGCCGATGCCCATCCATGAATTTCCATTGGCGTAGATATTTTCTGCGGCCACGGATTTATAGGTAAACCAGCTGACACCGGGAACCGTGTCTGTTCCGCTGTCGTTGCCGACATTGTTGCGGATATAGGTCATGTTGTCGGTGCTTTCCAGAAGCTCCTTAAAAGAAATATAATCAGCCAATTTGCACCTCCAGTTCTTCTATCGTGTCAAAGGCGGCAAGGTCAAGCGGATAGACGGCAAGGCTGCCACGGTCAATCTCTGTGACCTCGCCCTCGATGGTTTCTTCGTATTTCGTTTTCAGCTTCAGAGCGTCATCGGAAAATACGGTATAGCACGTCCCCGTGACCATCTTTGCGGGGAGCACGCTGCCGTTGATAAAGGGCTCAGTTATAAACGGGTGGATCACAAGCCCGGTCAGCGACTCAAAGTCCGCCGTGGGAATCGTCAGGGAATCCATCCTGCCACGGTCAAGGCTCCGCTCTGTGCCGCCGGAAATCTCGAAGGACTTCTGCAGGGCAAACTGCGTATCGTCCGTCACATATACCTTACTGTAGGTCATTTTCTTCTTGTCGCTCACATCCACGAGGTCATGGACAATCGGCGCAAAGACGCGCAGGTTATCCGCAATGGAGTAAAGCGGCATGCCGGACAGTAGGAGCTGTGAAATCGTATCGGAGGCTCCGGTCGGTTCCGGTATATGGAAAAGCGTCTCCACGGTACCTTCCAGAGAAAGGTGCTGCAGGCCGGAAAGCAGGAGCGGGATATAGTTGTCGCTTGCCTCGATGTGTCCGTCCCATCTGTCCTGCGCTCCCAAGCCCTGACCGGTGATGGAGGCGATGATGTTCTGCGCATTGATGGTAGCGCTGCCCGGCGCGATGGAAATCCAGACCGCAAAGGTGTGCAGCGTCTTTTCTGCCATTGAGAGCAGCGGGTAAAACAGGTTCAGGATATGAGCGCCGGTGTGCCACGTTTCGGTCGGGTGGAATTCCTCCACCTCATGGCCGTCCACGACATAGCCGACCGTAATAACAGACTGCCCGTCCTCCTCCCATTCCACAGGGACGGTGACCGTGGTCTCCAGTTCCTTATCGTTTGTAACGGTCTCGCCGGATTCCTCATCGGTGGTCTCCTCCGGGAGAATGGTCGTGCCGGAGCCCTCCGCCGTAACGGAGCGATCCACAGAGGGAGCCGCCACATTCAAAAGAACCGCGCCTTTGAACTCGCAGTCTGTCTCTTCCTGCGTAGCAAATTCGATGCTTACGATGGTGACCTTCTCCTCGCCGAGGTTGTATGGCATGGCGTTCGTATAGGAATAGGTCGCCATCTTCGTACTCTCGACAGAATTGATAAGCCCTGTGATGTCCTTGTCGTTCTTGCTCTTTGCCTCTGCGAGGCGCGGATTCTTGCCGACACACTTTAAGGCGCATTTGCCGTTGATCTTCGTCGTGATGGAGGTGATCGCCGCCATCTGGTTTTCGTCTGCCTGTCCGCCGGTAAAGGTGAGCACGTCTCCCGGCTCCAAGGCTGGATCGCCGATGGTCTCGGAATCAAATGGTACATACCTTATGACCGCGATGGCATTCAGGATATTGGTAAGAATCCGGCTGCGGGTCTCGTCAAGGCCGAACTGCAGCAGCGGGTTTGTTTCCAGATTCATGGTCAGGCCGTCATCCGGGTCGAGGGCGTAGTATTCCGCTGTATTCGTGCGCCGGTTGGTGGAGCTGATGGCCGTATACCTTGTCACAAAATCCGAGAAGCTGCTGGAATAGCGGTGGGTGTTATTCACCGTGCAGATCGGAGTCTCCCCATATTGCACCAGCTGCAGCTTTCCCTCCCGATTGATGAAGGCAAAGGAGCAGAGCGCCTGCGCGAGGTAATGCAAGAGGTCACGCCACGTCTCGATATCATTTTCCGGGTAGACGCCGAGAAGCTCTGTGCCGTTTGGCATGGCTTCGATCTCCTCCTGTGTGTGGGAAAGCTCCACGCCGCAGGTGGTACACATGATATTCAAAAAGTCATACGGATAGCCGCTGGACTGTGCTTCGTTGTAATCCGCGTCAAAATTCAGCATGGCGTCGTATGCCTTGAGCTCCAGCGTTTTTATTTTCCGGTTGGCCTCCGCTACATAGAAGATGCCCATCGGGACGTCCTCCACGGTGCCGTCCGAAAGGTTCAGATGGAAGCAGAGCTGTACCTCGGCATTTTCCAAGGAGTAGCGGTCGACATCGGAGAAAAGGGAAATGCCCATCTCTGCCGCATACACGCTGCCGAGCTCTATTTCCGAGGAACCGGAGCACTGCCGGGATACATAGCCGGAGCCCTTCACGATGTCCTTATTTTCAAAGGGATAGACCTTGCCGCCTGTCGTAGTAATCGTTCCCGACCAGAAAAAGGAGCGGGCATTATCCTGTATCGCTGTTTTATATTCGTCTGATACGCTGTACATCGCGCCGCTCCTTTCTGTCAGTATTCATTCAAATCAAAGCTGACCTTCCACAAGCCCTTACCGGTGGTGTCGTGGGCAAGGGAGGTCTTGAAGCCGTCGATATACATTTCCCGCGCCTCCCGGATCATCGTCTCCGTATTGAAGAACTCGACCGAGAGCTTTGGTTTTGCCCGCAAAGCTGACAGCTTCTTAAGCCATGCGGGAGAAACCTGAAAGGACACAGAGATTTTCACCACGCCGGAGCGGACGATATCCCGCTGGGTGGTTCCCGCCTCCGTCTCTCCGGAGCTGTCTGCCTCCACATCGGAGAGGGACAGGTCATAGGAGGTCGGAAGTGGCATCTCCGTGCCATCGATATTCAAATAGTGTGAAAAAGCCATCATCTGCCTCCTGACCGGAGCGCCATGCGCTGCTGTGCGGTAACGATGGTCTCGTCAAGCAGCGTGCCTCCAAGATAAACCGGGATTGTGATATCGCCTCCGCCTCCCACGCCTGCAAGTGCCGTGACGATGGCAGAGGTCTGCCCGGCCACAGCCTCCTGAATCATGCCGCGCAGGGAATCGACTCCGACAATGGCCTCCGCACCGGCTTCTCCCGCGCCGAGGAGCGTGTTGCCGCTCATGCCGAAGATGGTCGGCGAGTCGAGGATCATGCCGTTTCCCATTGCCTTCTTGTACCATTCCACGGAGAAGTGCGGGATGGAAGGAGGATCAAGCGAGAACTTTCCGCTAATTGAAAAGTGCGGCAGCTTGATCTTTGGGAGCTCCCAATGGAAGTTGAATACGTTCTTGAGCTTGTTCACGATGCCGGAAATGAAGCTCCAGATCCCGTTGAACACATTTGATACCGTATTCTTGATGCCGTTTAGGACATTCGATATCGTATTTTTTATGGCGTTGAAGGCTGTGGTGATGCCGTTTTTCACGGTATTTACCACAGTCATGATGGTGGTCTTTATCCCGTTCCAGACCGTAGATACCACAGTTTTTATGGCATTCATCACAGTAGTGACCGCTGTCTTTATGGCATTCCAAGCCGTGGTGATGAAGGTCTGGATTGCCGTGACGACTGTTGTGACCACGGTTTTTATTGCGTTCCATACCGTCGTGACCACTGCCTTTATCACATTCAGGACGGTCTCGATGATCGTCTTGTAGATATTGAAGTAGGTGGTGACGATAGTTTTTATCACATTGAACACGGTCTCAAAAACAGTCTTTATGGCGTTCCAGATCGTTTCAAAGAAAGTCTTTATGGCATTAAAAACCGTCTGCACCGTGGTCGTGATCGCCATCCATGCATTTGTGAGGAAGGTGCTGATGCCGTTCACCGCAGCTTCGAAGATTCCCTTGATGGTCTCCCAGACAGTGGAGAAGAAGCTCTTGATCGCCTCCCATGCCGTAACGACTGCCTGCTTGATGTTTTCCCACAGGTCGATCCAGAACTGCCTAAAGCCCTCGTTCGTGTTCCAAAGATAGATGAAGGCAGCCACCAGCGCCGCAATCGCAGCGATGATTAGGACGATAGGATTGGCCAGCATGGTCGCGTTCAGGGCTGCCATCGCGCCTTTTACCACACCGATTGCAGCAGAAACCTGCGGTATGATCGTCATAATCGTGCCGACCGCCGAGATGATCTTTCCGACCACCACCAGAATCGGGCCGATAGCCGCAGCCACAAGGGCGATCTTTACAATCGTCTGCTGAACCGGAGCCGGAATCTTGCTCCACATTTCAGCAAATGCCTTCAGGGCTGCGGAGATGTCCTTTAAGACCGGAGCCAGAACGGTAGCGAGGGTATTTCCGATTTCCGCGCCGGTCTCCTTTAAGGAGTTCATAGTCATCTTGAACTGGTCAATCGGGTCGAGGGTCTCGTTGAAGGTGTTCTCGACACTTCCCTCAAAGTCACCGAGGGAACCGGCAAGGTCATCAAGACTTAGCTTTCCGGTCTGGACGGCATTGTAAATCGACGCACCGGCCTTGCTTCCGAAAAGGTCATAGGCCGCCTGCAGCTTTTCTGTTTCAGAGCCGTTGCCCTTCATAGTCTGGGAGAAATCAGCAAGCGCCTGATCCAGCGTTTTGCCGTCCTTCGTCGCATTCTTCATGGCGGTCTTAAGACCCATCATGGCAGAGGAGGTATCAAGACCGGACATCTCCACCATGCCCATGAAACCGGCAGCCTGCTGGGCGGTCAGCCCCATTTCCTTCAGCTGGATGGCATTGGAGGAAAGAGCGCCCGCGAGGGTGTCCATATCAATGCCGGTGGCCTGACCGGTGGCGTTTAACGCATCAAGAAGGGAGTCTGCCTCAGATGCGTCCATGCCGAAGGCGTTCATAACCGAGGACACGTTGTCGATGGATGTCGAAACATCGGTATCATTGAGCTGGGCAAACTTTATGAATTTTGCAGAAAGATCATCAAGCGCCTGCCCGGTTAAGCCAAAGCGGGTGTTGACCTCGCCGACAGCAGCACCGGCGGTTTCGAAGTCCGTCGGTATCTCTGTGGCGAGGTCTTTGACGATCTGGTTCATGTCTTCCAGAGCTTTTCCCGTAGCGCCGGTTTTCTGCGCCACGATATCAAGCCCTGCATCCACTTCATTAAAGGCAGCAAGGGAAGCTGCGCCGATGGCCATAATAGGAGCCGTGACATGCGTGGTCAGTCCTGTGCCCACGCTGGATATCTTGCCGCCGACTTCCTGCAGCTTGCTTCCGGTCTGCTTTAGGGTAGCTGAGATATGGGAGTCTGTTTCTCTGCACTGCTGTTCGAGGTTTTTGAGCTCGTTTTCTGTCTCTATGATCTCACGCTGCCATGCATCATATTGCTGCTGGGTGACGGTACCGTTTTTGAGTCCA
>Ga0255347_1004986_pt1 | contig 15489 bp, 10 predicted proteins | sample wastewater_treat_2_FD_192479 | JGI IMG/M metagenome (GOLD analysis project Ga0255347, IMG submission 192479) | Wastewater microbial communities from Lulu Island WWTP, Vancouver, Canada - plant24 | ecosystem: Engineered > WWTP > Wastewater > Unclassified | place: Canada: Vancouver, British...
TATGAAACTGACATCAACAGATAAGCACAAACACATGAACCTCGAGTTCGCGGATGAAATTTTAACTCCTTATCTGTTTTTCAATATGCTGATATTGTTTAACTTAATAATTATTTACGGATGAAACTTACAATACCCTGAACAGGCAAAGAAAAAGAAAATTGAAGAAGAAATTATACTTGAATATGAAATCAAACCAGATGGCTCAATCGGTGAAATTAATGTAATTCAAGGCAAAAGTGAAATATTGATAAAAGAGTGTAAAAGAGTAATTGAAAATATGCCTAAATGGAAACCTGCGGTACAAAAGGGAAAGGCAATTTCATTGAAATATGTACAGAAATTCATATTTAAACTATAATAAATAACTAAGCCAAACAAGCAGTTGCTTTCACTGAGACTGATGATGCAGATGCAGAATTTTTATTACCTTTAACTAACTTTTCAAAGGCGGATAACGCCGCTGGTGGTTAACTCCCCTGCATAAGCAACTGCGGAACGATAAGAACTATCCGAATCAGGTAGCAGCAACCTTACTCTTCAAAGTCATCGCTTTCCACTTCAATCGTTTCGTCCAACTGCGAAAAATCAATGACGCTTACCCCTTTAAAATAGTGCGACAGAATCTCCTTGTAGCTTTTTCCGCGTCGCGCCATTTGCATGGCTCCGTCCTGACACATTCCAACTCCATGTCCATAGCCCTTTCCTCGCAATCGGACGAGGTTGTTGGATACAATATCCACAGAAAAATAGGCCGATTTTAGGTTGAAATGGCTGCGAATATCAACGAATGGAATTGTCTTTCCCCCCACGGGATACAAATACTCCCTCTTTTTGGATGTGAATACAAAACTCGATGGCGGAAGATTCTCAGCATCAATACCCTTTGATATAAGAAATTCTCTCCACGTATCAAGGGGAATACGTACCTCCCATTGCGAATTAGGAAGGCTTCGACAGTAATTATCTTCCACTGATACCAGATAATCGTGAGGTGTAACCCACACATCGCCTGAATTTGCTGTTTCACCCCCGCAATTCGCATGGAAAGTGCCCGCAATAAGTTCATTGTTGGCATCGACAACAACCTGTCCCTTAGTTTCTTCCGTAGCCTGAAGTATGATAGGATTTTTGGTTGATTTCCCTTTATATACCTGGCAATGTATCCCGTCGCAAAGATTGAAACCTTCGCCCATGTGACGCTCCATGTGCGAATAAGCGTAGGTGCGCGCCAGCAATGCCTGCGCCTTGTAAAACTCCATAAGTGCCGATGGTCCGGCTTCTGCTTCAACAACCCCGGCAATATACTTATCGATATCAACCAGGTTAATGGTCATCAGCCTATTGAAATCAACGTAAAATCCTAGGTTGTCGTCATACACCTGTGCCGGAACGGCAGGGACAATGGGTTTAATCCTTATTACATCATTGCCGGTAGCCCCCACAATCGAAACCCTTTTCCATGTTCCCAGGTTCGATGCCATATCGCGTACCGTAACAGAATCGCCCGTTTTTGAAATATACAGCATTTGATTTGGGAAGACCAAATACTCTCCCTCGTCGGTGATAACCGAGTAATGTCCGCTAACAGGTGTAATCAGCAGGGTTTGTAAGGCCAACTCGTTGAAAAGGCTAACGCTTATTTTTTGAGCGTGGGATACCGTGAAAAGGATAAGGAAAGAAAAGGAAAAGAACCACTTCATGCAGAGTAGATTTATATATTCGAAATTGTATTGTCAACTATTGCTTTAGCAATTCGTTTTGAAACGCCAACAGCTCCCAACATTCCCTTCAACTGTGCAAAATCGGAAAGCATTGTGCCCCGCGATTCTCCATTGGGCAATATCATAGAAAGCTGTTTGCTTAATTCTGATGTAACACAATCAAACTGTTTCAGCTCTTTAACCACCTCACGCCCCATGATAAGATTTACCAGAGAAATATATTTCACCCTAATCACGATCCAGGCAATAAGCATGGATAGTGTATTGCCCCTGTAGCAAACAACCTCAGGAACGTTCAGCAGCGCAGCTTCGAGGGTGGCCGTACCAGAGGTAACAACGGCAGCGGTAGAATGTCGCAGTAATTCCTGTGTTTGGTTAAATATCAGCTTAACATCGGCATTGCCGATATACGGCTCATATACAGCCTCCTCCAATGATGGTGCACCCGCTATGACAAATTGGTAATCGGTGAAATGGTTGATAAGCGAGATCATTGTCGGGAGGTTATACCTTATCTCCTGCTTTCTGCTCCCCGCAAGGAGGGCTATTATGGGTTTATCACCCAGGTTATTGTTTTGACAAAACCCGGAAAACGGAATTGCCGTTTTGGTGCTGTTCTCAATGGCATCCACCAAGGGGTTACCCTCATATATAACGTCAATACCATGCCTTGTGAAATAGTTCACTTCGAATGGGAAAATGACAATCAGCTTATCTACATATTTTTTCAGCAGCTTTACTCTCGACTCTTTCCATGCCCACACCTTGGGAGCTATGTAGTAAAATACCCTGATTCCCCTCCTTTTGGCAAACTTGGCAATTCGAAGATTAAACCCAGGATAATCGACTAAAATCAGTGCATGGGGTTTGTAGGAAAGAATATCCTCCTTGCATTGCCTTAAATTTTTTGATACCGCGCGTAAATTCTGAATCACCTCCCAGAAGCCCATGAATGCCATTGACCGGTAATGCTTTACCAGCGTACCACCCTGTGATTGCATCAAATCGCCACCAAAAAACCGGAACTCCGCAGCTGTATCAACCCCTTTGATGCCCTGCATCAGGTTTGAGGCATGTAAATCGCCCGACGCTTCGCCGGCAACAAGGTAGTACTTCATAATCAGGGGATAATTGTCATTATTTGGAGAACCATTAAGCCGTCAGCTTAAAAATAAAAACTATAATACCAAAAATGATTGTTACACCCAGCACGCCTTTGGCAGATTTATACCTATCGGTATATACAAATAGCAGGAAAAGTGCAAGATTCGGTATAACCCCAAGGCTGATAACCTTTGGTGCCATGAGATGCATCCACATATCTTTAAAAAAGGTTTGCATATACTCATAGGGAAGCTTGTAACGGTAAATTAATACCATTGTAATCACTGTGGCAGCCACAGCCAGGATGGTGCCAAGCCAAATGTTATCGAATTTTTTCTTCATTCCGTACTGTCTGTTTTTTACTTAACTCGTTTTCCAATGCGTCCATCTCCTTGTAATTGGTCAAATCAATACTTATGGGCACAACCGAGATAAATCCGCTGTTAAGGGCATACTCGTCGGTGTCAGTTGCATTGGGTTCTTCGTTATGGTAATAGCCGGTAAGCCAAAAGTAATCGTATCCGCGCGGGTCGGTTCGCTTTTCGAACTCTTCTCTCCACGTGCCCATATTCTGTCGCACAACCTTAATGCCCTTGATTTGAGCCGAAGGTATGGCCGGAAAATTCACGTTTAGACAAGTTCCTTTGGACAGGCCACGGGCTAAAACCGCCTCGACAATTGGCTTCCCGTGCTCCACCACTGCAGTGAAATCGGCATCCGGCATATAGTCTAACAGCGAAAAGCCAATGGACGGAATGCCGTACAGGCATCCCTCAATGACAGCCGCCATAGTACCCGAATAGAATATGCTGACCGATGAGTTAGAGCCATGGTTAATTCCGGACACTATCAGATCGGGAGGCGATTTCAGCACCTGGCTCATGGCCAGTTTTACGCAATCCACAGGCGTTCCGTTGACAGAGTAGAGTTCAACGCCATCGTCCTGTTCATGCTTGCGAATGCGAAGGGGGTGTTTAATGGTAATGGCGTGCGACATTCCCGAATGGCCCTCCTTAGGGGCCACAGCAATCACCTTCCCAAAGGGTTTCACCATTTCAATCAGACATTGCAATCCCTTGGCACTTACCCCGTCATCATTGGTAACCAAGATTACCGGTTGCCGTTCCAACTTCTTTGTATGCATGCCATTCATTTTTCAATTAGACGCAAATTTATTCAATTCATTGTAAATTTTAGAGCAGAGTGATACTTTATACCATAACGAATGTAAAGTAAAATAGTTTGTCTTAACAGTGAGGTTAACCTAAATAATATTTTTCAGTTTTAAAAAAAAGGGATTTGATTGGTTCTAAACCTGAAATTTAATTTGCTGCACTAATGGGTGGCAGATAAAAAACGGGATTATTCTATGCCAAGCCCGACAAAGTACGAACATTTTTTTTCGCTACATTTGTGCGTTTTAAGCAAAGAATTGTAAAACGTCGATAATCTCTATTTCAATGAAAATTTCGTACCGTTGGCTAAAAGACTACGTCGATTTTAGCGAATCGCCCGAAGAGTTGGCCCAAATTTTAACCTCAATTGGCCTGGAAGTGGAATGGATTGAAAAAATTGAGGCCGTCAGAGGCGGTCTCAAAGGGGTAGTGGTTGGTGAGGTTAAAACATGTACCAAGCATCCCAATGCCGATAACCTTACCCTTACCACCGTTGATGTGGGAGGTGCTGAACTGCTGAACATTGTTTGCGGTGCTCCCAATGTTGCCATAGGGCAAAAAGTTCCGGTGGCCACTATTGGCGCCACTCTATATTTCAACGATCAAGAGATTACGCTGAAGAAAACCAAAATAAGGGGTGAACTTTCGGAAGGGATGATCTGTGCAGAGGATGAGCTGGGGCTGGGTTCATCGCACGAGGGCATTATGGTGCTCAAACCAAACGCAATCGTTGGCATGCCGGCAGCAGATTATTTCAACCTGGAAGATGACTATCAACTTGAAATAGGGCTCACTCCTAACCGCATTGATGCGGCATCGCACTTTGGAGTTGCACGCGATTTGGCAGCCTATCTTGGGATGAGAGGCAAGGCTAAAGCCATTAGGCCTTCGGTTGAAGGCTTTAAGGTGGACAACAACAGCCTTCATATACCCATTGAAATTGTTAATCCCGAGGCTTGTCCGCGATACAGCGGGGTAACCATAAGCAATGTCAAAGTGGGGCCATCGCCCCAGTGGTTGGTGAAAAAACTGCGTGCCATAGGGCTTAATCCGATTAACAACGTGGTGGATGTTACCAACTTTGTGCTTCACGAAATTGGGCAACCCCTTCATGCCTTCGATGCCGATATGATTGAAGGTAAAAAGGTAATTGTAAAACCCCTCCCTGCCAATACGCCATTCATCACCCTTGACGGGATGGAGCGCAAGCTACATGGCGAAGACCTGATGATTTGCAATGCATCGGAAGGAATGTGCATAGCCGGTGTGTTTGGAGGTACCAAATCGGGAGTAACGGAAGCGACAAAGAATGTTTTCTTAGAAAGCGCTCACTTCAGCCCGACGTGGGTTAGAAGAACTGCCAAAAGGCACGGCCTCAATACTGATGCATCTTTCCGGTTTGAACGCGGTTCCGATCCCAGCATCACCGTTTGGGCTCTTAAACGGGCAGCCATGCTTATTAAAGAGGTGGCCGGAGGGCAGATTTCTTCGGATATCATTGATGTTTACCCCAATAAAATTGAAGAGGGCAAGGTTGAACTGAGTTTAGACTATGTAACGCGACTTGTGGGCAAGGAGTTACCCATTGAAACCATACGCACTATTTTAAACTTATTGGACATCAACATCATATCCGAAAAGAATGGTGTGTTAGACCTTTCCATACCAACCTACAGGGTTGACGTTACTCGTCCTGCCGACGTGGTGGAGGAGATCCTGAGGATATATGGTTTTAACAATGTGGAATTTACCGAAAGGGTAAACAGCACCCTATCGCATTCCGAATACCCCGAAATACACAAGGTTATCAACCTCATTTCGGTTAGCCTGTCAGGCAACGGATTCAACGAAATAATGTGCAACTCGCTTACAAAAAAGGCATACTACAAAGACCTCGTTACGTATCCCGAGAGCAATGCTGCCGAGATTATCAACCCGCTGAGCAGCGACCTGAATGCCATGAGGCAAACCCTCCTATTCGGTGGTTTGGAGTCCATACTATTCAATATCAACCATCGCAAGCCCAATTTGAAGCTATACGAGTGGGGCAACTGCTATCGCTTTTGCCAAGAGAATAAAAACGAATCCAACCCGCTGAAAGCATACTCCGAAGAACTAATGTTAGGCATATGGCTCACTGGCAACATTAACGAGGAGAGCTGGCTCATAAAACCGGAGGAAGTATCATTTTACCACATGAAGGGTTTTTTGAACGGCATATTCCACAAGTTGGACATCTCGGATGGAGATATTTCCACAGCAGAGGCACCCAACGATCTTTTTGAGTTTGGGATAAAGCTGATGTTGAACGGGAAGCTACTTGGACACTACGGTTTCGTAGCGGAGAAAATTCTGAAGGAGATGGATATAAAGCAACCGGTACTTTACGCCGAAATTCGCTGGGATATTGCTTTCAACTTTGCCCGCAAGGCAAAGGTGAGTTTTACAGAAATAGCCAAATATCCTGAAGTTCGTCGCGATTTGGCCCTGCTCCTCGACATTGATATTACATTCGACCAGATTAAGGATTTAGCTCATAAAACTGAACGGAAGCTGATAAAGCATATCAACCTTTTCGACGTTTACCAAGGGGCCAAATTGGGCGAAGAGAAAAAATCCTATGCCGTTTCTTTCACCCTACAAGATGAGAACAAAACCCTTACCGATAAGCAGATAGATGGCACCATGCAAAGGTTGATACAGGTCTTTGTGAAGGAGCTGGGGGCACAAATAAGGTAGGCGTATAATTGTATCCTCATCTCCCTATTAATACGCGGAAGTTAAATTTTCTCTGCTACTTTATAGCCTAAACGAATAAAAAAAGCCGTCACTGTTTTGGCGACGGCTTTGTGCTTATATAATAAACCTGTTATTACTTCTTGTAGCTGAATCTCAGAACACCGGTATTGGCTTTGGGTTGGTATTCCTCATCAATATTATTCTCAGTAATCTTAATAACGTAAAGTTCCTCGCCCAGTTTGCCGATGTAGATATCGCCAACCGCAGGATTTTCAACATCTTTTGAGGGTGTACCTGCCCCGTAAAGGTATAATGCAACCTCTTTGGGAGCATTAGTATAATCGTAATCGTTGGCTTTAACGTAAAGGGTGCCATTACCCTTGGTATTCTGGGGGTTGCCATTGGTTGAAATCCAATTAACTTCATCGGAAGTCCAACTGCCGGTAAAATTAGGATCAGAAGTGGCTGTATTCACACTATCGCTATTGATTATATACCTAGAAGCAACAACCTCATCAGCATTACCTACGCCTGTTACTGCAACGTCTTCCTTCAGGTTCCAGCATGCTTTTCCAAGGCTATGAATTTTCCAAATTTCGCCGGTGGTTACCTCAGTGGTCAACGGAGTATATGCTCCCATGGTTATGGTAAAATCGGCAGAACCCAAATTTCCGGCCCTGTCAGTAACAATAAAATCATAAACGATTTTATCAACGGATCCATCGAAGAAAATTTCGAAATTGATATTATCGGGATAGTTCAATGTAGCTTCCGTTTTGTCAAAATGCTCCTGATTTATGAACTCATCCTCTTTCACAATGGTTGATCCTAAGAATTTGGTCCTTTGAATTTTAATCTCATTAATCTTACCCGGAGCATCAATGGTAACCTTAAGGGAAAGATCGTACGTAGGCCCTTCAGAAGGAGTTAATACCAAACTGGCTCCTTGTTCGATGGTTACAGTTGGGTCGTCAAAAACTGTAGGCTCTTCTTCTTTGTTACATCCGGTGAAAACTACCATTCCACCCAACAGAGCGATTGCTGCATACTTAAAAAATTTCATTTTCATAATTATTTGTTTTTAGTTTATAAATAAAAGTTAAACAATTATATTTACAATATACAAATATAGCGACAGTTTGTTTCAAAAATCATGCAAATTTTTACATATGAATAAATATAGTAAACGAATTGAACTTTTCATGGGTGATATCACCGAGCAAAAGGTGGATGCCGTAGTGAATGCTGCCAATACGTCACTTTTAGGTGGTGGCGGAGTGGATGGAGCCATACACGATGCAGCCGGCCCTGCACTATTGGACGAGTGCAGAACCATTGGCGGCTGTCCGGTTGGTGCAGCGCGAATAACCAAGGGCTATCAACTTCCTGCAAAACATGTCATTCATACCGTTGGCCCCGTTTGGCGGGGGGGAGAGCATGGGGAACCCGAATTGCTACGCAATGCTTACAAAAGTTCGTTGGAGTTGGCCAAAAAACATGGCATAAAAACCCTGGCATTCCCAAATATCAGCACCGGAATATATCGCTTTCCCAAACACAGGGCTGCCAGATTGGCCATTGAAACGGTTAAATCCTTTTTAGACAGAAATTCGCTTCCCAAGAAGGTAATCTTCGTTTGTTACGACGAGGAAAACTACTATATCTACAAGGAATATATAGAAAGTAACCTATAATTTAAGTCCGTGCTTTTCAATCCGCCTGTCAAGCGATTGACGGGTTATGTTTAGCAGCTGCGCTGCTTCGGTCTTTTTATATCCGGTTTGCTCCATGGCCCTTATAATGGTAAGTTTTTCCAGCTCTTCCAAGTCGAAAATCTGTTCGTACTCTTTGGCTGCGACCATTTCGGCATCAGGGCTAATACCGCTTATTGCAAACTCTCTTGATGTCAGCCTGTTCCCATCAGAAAGGATTATGGCCCTCTCCACCATATTGCGCAGTTCACGGATATTCCCCGGAAAGTTGTAGTCCTGCAGAATACGAACAACGCTTTCGTCAATGGCCGTAATCTTTTTGTTCATTTTACGGCTTAGCAAATCGGTGTAGTATTCCAGCAAAACGGGGATATCCTCCGGATGCTCACGTAGCGGCGGGATGACTATTTCGAACGAATTCAGCCTATAGTACAAATCGTTTCTAAACTTATTGTCGTCCAGCAGGCTTTGAATATCCTGATTAGTAGCTGCAATGATTCGAACGTCAACCGACAGGTCAGTTGTAGCGCCAATTCTCCTGACCTTTCTATCCTCAAGCACCCTTAGCAATTTACTCTGCATGGTGGGTTGCATGTCAACAATCTCATCGAGGAAAAGAGTGCCTCCGTTGGCAATCTCAAACCATCCGGCTTTATCCTCATTTGCCCCCGTAAAAGCTCCCTTACGGTGGCCAAAAAATTCGCTTTCGAACAGGCTATCGGGGATGGCCGAACAGTTCACCGCATGGAAAAAGTTTTTCTTGCGCGAACTCAAGTAATGAATCCCCCTCGCCACCAACTCTTTTCCTGTGCCACTCTCGCCGGTGATGAGCACAGAGGTTTGATCGGACTGGGCTACCTTGTGCATTAACTCCATCACCTGCCTGATTTTTTTGCTATTGCCCACTATTTCGTACCCGACATTATCCCTAAGGTCTTTTGCAATCGCCTCGTACGAACGGTTTACCTCCTTATATCGCTGATTGAGTTCAATGAAACGGCGAGTACGTTTGATAGCGGCCTTCATATCCAGCAGCCTGAACGGTTTTGGGAAAAACTCCACCGCACCCATCCTCATGGCCTGAATTACCGCATCCATATCGCCATGCCCTGTAATCATGATTACTTCAATCTGAGGGTACAACTCCTTTACCCTTTCCAATACGGCAAAACCGTCCATCTCAGGCAGGCGAATGTCTAAAATGAGTATATCAATGGAATCGTTTTGAAGAATGTTGAATGCCTCCGATGGCCGTTCGGCCACTAATACGGTGAAATCGTCGTTCTCAAGGAACTCCCTGATCTCCTCGCGAAAAACTTTTTCGTCATCTAAAATCAAAATTTTTAAAGATACCATATTTTAAAAAAGATAAAGTTTTTTAACTAACTAAAATTCAAATGTATAAACGTAGATTTTTTTCCTACTGATTATCCTTTACGATTTTAAAATTTTTACTTCAAAGCATGTGTACTCCCCTTCGCTACTATCAACGGTTATTTCGCCAAGGATATCCTTAATAAACCCGTAGGAAATGGATAATCCCAATCCCGTTCCCGTGTCCTCACGCTTTGTGGTATAGAATGGATCGAAGATTTTATCGATATCCTTCTTTTTTATCCCAACGCCATTATCCTTCACCGAAAGGTAAACGTACTCACCATCGTGGTGAGTCTCTATTTCGATGACTTTCCTATACTCAAGGGATTGGTTACGCATTAATGCCTCTTTCTCATCCAAAGCATGCTTGGCATTACTTAAAAGGTTCAGCACCACCTGCTCCAGCTTAAACTTGTCGGCAATAATATGCTCCAGATCATCGCTCAATTTGACATGCAGTTCAACCTCTGCCTTCTTGTATTGCGCCTCCACCATGGACAATGCATTCCTTACCACCGTATTCATTTCAACCGATTCCAGGGTAACCTGCTTTTGAGCCCGCGAGAAGGTTCGGGTATGTTCGATAATCTTTTTAATACGCTCAACATTATCAAACATAAGGTTTACCTTTTCCTTGATGTACTCCTCGGAATAATTTTTTTCAGCAAGTTTGATAAGGATATTGTCCAATCCCATGGAAATCCCGCCCAGAGGTTGATTAATCTCATGGGCCAGGCCAACAGCCAGCGTTCCCAACGATTCCAACTTTGATTTTTGCGCCAGAAGGAGTTGCTGCTTATCCTGTTTCTTCATCTCTTCAATCATGCGCTTTTCAAGATTCTTATTCATTTCAACGATTCGCTGTTCGGTCTCCTTCTGCTTTTGCAACTCTCTTTGTTTCAAACTATAAAAGAATCCTAAAAGTATGAGCAGGGCAAAAAGGGATACGGCCAAGGCGATAAACACCCAGCGCTGGTACTGGGTTTTGACCAACTCCAACTTTTGAATCTGGCTATTCTGACGTAGTATTTCGTTCTCCTTCTCTTTTTGCGTTATGTCGAAAAGTATTTGCAACCTTGCCATTTTCTGTCCACTCTCCTCGCTGTAAATCGAATCGCGAAATTCCGACCAAAGTTTATAGTGTTCCAAAGCCTGTAGAAAACGCCCCTCTTCCTCAAAAACCTGCGATAGGTACTTATGCACATCAGCCGCCGAATTGGTCAAATTCTCGCGCATGGCTATTTTTAGCGCTTTGTTCAGATACTCCTTTGCCGACGGATAATCACCATAGGCGTTAAAACATCGGGAGATGTTTACCAACCCCGACACCTGTCCCTGCACATTACCGACGTGAGTGGCCATTTCCAAACCCCTGTTGTAACTTGCCACTGCCTGATGGTACTGCATAGTTTCGAGGAAAACATCGCCAATGCTAAGCAGCACATCCACCATAGGAAGGGTATCTTTCTGAAGCTGGTAAAAGGCCAGTACTCTGTTGTAGTACGTCAAAGCGCTATCGAACTCCTGAAGAAGATAGAACGAAGTGGCTATTTCATTTAAATCTTCAATCTCCTGTTTTCTTTCATTCATCCTCCCCGAAGCCTCTAAGGCTTTACGGAATGCAGACAAACCCTCTTTGAACTGTCCAAGGTTTCGGTACGCAATTCCGATTTTCCTGTAGGCATCCGCCTCTTGCATTTGCTCCGTTGCGGTGAGGTTCGACTTGGCTTTAAAAAGGTCAAGAACACTAGTGAACTCCCTATGAGCCAAAGTGTAATTCTTCTGATCCAAAGCAATTGCACCAATTTTTCCATGCAATTCGGTCTGCAACTCTTTATTATTCAAACCTATGGCAACAGATAGTGCCTTGTTCAACTGGCTTATGGCAGGGTAGTAGTTACGATCGAGGTTGTAAACCTCTGCAATGCCCTCTAAAGCATGGACCTGATCAATTTGCTGATTGTACTGCTCAAAATGCGAAAGGGCTCGGTTGTAATAACGCAAGGCATTCTCTTTCTGCTTGGCATTCAAACTTGATAATCCCATGAGGAGTAATGCTTTCCCTTCATATTTCACGTTGCCCATGCGCTTGGAGAGGAAAGCAGCCTTGAGCCCCAACTCCAACCCCTTATCGGGTTCGCTTGAGGCGTAAATATTGCCAAGGGTAATGATCAGCTCAAGCTGTTCCTCTCCCTGAGCCTCATTCATTCGCTGTTCCAACTGCTCAACCGATACCTGAGCTATAATGGGCAAAGGGATAAACAGCAAGAGGTATAGAATGGCTTTCCGCATACCCTATGTAATAATGTTATCAGAAACAGGGTACTAAATTAGGGTTATTTTTTTATTTTGCAGGTAAACTAACCTCGCATATATCGGATGTGCATTTATAATTTCGAAGAATGGGCAGTGAAATTAGTCGGTGATTTTTGGAGGGTAACCGGTTATATCCCTAATCTGTTCGTACAACGGCCTTAACCTTTTATACATCTTAGAGTAAACCCTGTGGTAAAGCTCGTCATAAACCATCTGATTTTCCTTAATTGGTAGGTACACCTCTCCCACCCTGCACATTTTATCTATGGCGGTTTTAAAATCGGGGTAAAGCCCCACCCCTACAGCACAGTTGATGGCAGCACCCAGCGCCGATGTTTCGTAGGTATGCGGTTTTTCAACCGGTAAGCCAAAGATATCGGCTGTAATCTGAAGGGCATTCATGCTTTGCGATCCTCCGCCCGAAACTCTTAGCCTTTGAATTTTAACTCCATTTTTCCTTTGTGTTCTTATGGCTCCCTCTTTCAGGGCAAAAATCAACCCTTCAATGATTGATCTGTAAAGGTGTGCCTTGGTATGCACATCGCCAAAACCGATAACAGCCCCCTTTGCCTCAACGCCGGGTATCTTCAGTCCTGGCGACCAATAGGGTTGCAACGTTAAACCCATGGATCCGGGAGGAATCTCCCTTATCATCTCGTCGAACAGCTCCTCGGCCGATTTTCCTAACTGTTTGGCCAGTTCAACTTCCTTATGCCCAAATTCTTTTTTAAACCAGTTCACCATCCAGTATCCCCGGTATATCATCACTTCGGTATTGAAAAAATTGGGAACAGCACTGGGATAGGAAGGGAAAAACTTAATAATCTCTATATACCTGGGATTAGTAGTTTCAATGGTGGCCGTAGTTCCATAGCTTAGGCAAGCCACTTCGGGCGAAATGCAGCCCGACCCGAGCACCTCGCAAGCCTTATCGGCAGCCGAAGCGATTACCGGAAGGCCTTCGGGCAATCCGGTTTGAGCCATGGCCTCGCGTGATACATAGCCCAACAGCTCCGACGGTTTAACCAAATCGACCAGCTTGTCCCTCCCAATGGGAAACAGGTTGGTGTTCCTCTCACCGGGCTTGCACCATCTTTGCTTTTTATAGTGAAACGGCACATACCCTACTGTACTACCAATGGAGTCGATAAACTTGCCGGTGAGGTGATGGATAAAAAAACCTGAAAGAAAAACGAATTTATGGGTCTTTTCCCATATTTCCGGCTGATTCTGCCTAATCCAATTGGATTCCCCATCCTTAATGGCATGCACCAGCGACTCGTGCATATTGATAATCTTAAGTCCTAACTTAATCAAACCCTTAGGCCATTGGTCAACCCTGGCCTTGCGCTGATCGAGCCAGATTATGGCAGGTCTCAAAGGCTTTCCGTCCCTGTCGAGGTTTACCAAAGTGCTCCGTTGCGTAGTGATGGCCATCCCCTTAATTGAGGCAATAGGAACGCTTAGATTGCCCATCAATCGTTTACTGGTTTCGCAAAGCATATTCCACAGGTAGTCAGCATCCTGCTCGGCAAACCCGGGTTCTGTGGAATAGTACGGCTCGATCTCTGTCCGCTCAATCTGTACAATATTTCCCAGCACATCAATTACAGCCACTCTAATGGACTGCGTACCGGCATCAATTGCTATAACATAATCCATATAATAATGAAAAGTTAGCCTTAAAGGGAATTATTATTTTAAAGCATTATCGGGAACAAAAATAACAATAAAAACATAGGGCCAACTTTTTACATCTTGAAGTGAGTAAATCCACTAAAATTACCGCCATTCTGTGCAATTATGGCTAAAAATTTGCTGATGAAAAAAACCTGAAATAAATGATAATGATTATTTAACTTTTTAACCCGGTAACAATCAAACCACGTATATTTGCAAAAATTTTTAAAATGACATTTAGATTTCTTGTACTCTTTCTGTTACTATCGTTACGGACATTTCTTCTCCCTGCCCAAAAAGATATTACCCTCAAAATCATACACACCAGCGATGTGCACGGCGCCATACTGCCATTCGATTTTATTAATAATAATGCCGTTGATTTTGGTTTAGCCCACGTTTACACCTATGTCAAACAGGAGCGAAGTAATGAGGAACAGGAATTGATTCTGTTGGACAATGGGGATGTCCTTCAGGGGCAACCCACGGTTTACTATGCCAACTTCATGGACTCCATCGGCCATCATATAATCCCTGAGGTTATGAATTATATGGGCTACGATGCCGGTACTGTGGGCAATCACGATATTGAAGCTGGCCCCAATATTTACAACCACATGGTTGAGGCTTTCAACTTTCCATGGCTATCGGCTAATATTGTCGATAAACGAACAGGACTTCCCTATTTTAAACCTTACACGGTTATAACCAGGCAAGGGATAAGAATAGCGGTTATGGGGCTTACAACCCCCGGGGTAACCAAATGGCTTTCGCCATCGCTTTGGCCAAACATGCAATTTGTTGACATGGTAGATGCAGCGAAAATGTGGATGGACTCCATACGCATAAAAGAGAATCCTCAGGTTATCATCGGCCTGTTCCATTCAGGGCACAATGCAGCCTACGAAGACTCTGACCCTGATGCTCCGCTCAACGAAAATGCCTCTCTGTTGGTAGGCCAGCAGGTGCCCGGTTTCGATGCCCTGTTCATTGGGCACGATCACGAGAGAATGGTAAAAAAAATTGTGAACTGCCATAACGATTCCGTGCTCGTTGTCGATCCCGGGAGCCAGGCCACTCACATCTCAGATGTAACAATAAAAGTATCGTTAGACAAGAACAATAAGGTAATAAAAAAATCTGTTGACGGAACTATTGTTTCCATGCAGGGGTTGATGCCCGATCCGGAGTATGTGAGCCATTTTTCCAATTTTTCCCGAAAAATCGAAGAATTCGTTGACCAGAGAATCGGGACCATTTCAAAAACTATTTCAACACGCGATGCCTACTTTGGGCCGTCGGAATTTGTGAGCCTTGTTCTTTCCGTACAGCTTGGCGTATCAAACACTGACATTTCCTTTGCAGCCCCACTATCCTTCGATGTCAGCATTGAGCAGGGGCCTCTTTATGTCCGCGATATGTTTAAGCTGTACAGCTTCGAAAACCTGCTCTACATCATGAACCTGACAGGGAAAGAGATAAAGGATTACCTTGAATTCTCATACTCATTGTGGTTTAATACGATGACCTCGGCAAATGACAACATGTTACTATTGAGAAAAGATGAAAACGGCCAAATAATCACCGGTAAGGACGGACGCGCAATGCTAAAAGCAAGCTTTTACAACTTCGACTGTGCAGCTGGAATTAATTACCGGGTCG
>Ga0255347_1004988_pt1 | contig 15487 bp, 12 predicted proteins | sample wastewater_treat_2_FD_192479 | JGI IMG/M metagenome (GOLD analysis project Ga0255347, IMG submission 192479) | Wastewater microbial communities from Lulu Island WWTP, Vancouver, Canada - plant24 | ecosystem: Engineered > WWTP > Wastewater > Unclassified | place: Canada: Vancouver, British...
TTCCGATACGTGTTCAATGCATCCAAAATCCGTTCTCCTGACATCGCCTTGCCTTCCATGTTCCGGTAAGATCGCAAATGGCAGGACGATACCATCTCCGGTAAGATCTTAGATGGCGCGATTCGCGGCACTCTTCGCAAACAACAGCCTGCGTCCTATTGGCCCAGCTCGCGCAGCGCCTCTTCCTGCTGGAGATTGTGCCGGCCAACGGCCTCTCCGGAGCGGTTTCGCATGTGCTGGCGGGCGCCGCTGGCTGCTCCACCGCCGCCGAAAGAACGGTTGAGCTGATTTTGAATGCCGATGCCGGTCAGCGCCTCTCCGAGAGGGCCGCCCGCACCGGCCGCAGGGACGCGCGGCGCCGGCTGAGGGTGTTGGGCGTGCGCGTTTGGCGATGCTGCCGTGGGGGCGGTGGCATTGAGCGGTTGCGGCAATGGCGGCGGCGTGGACACGATCCCTGTCGCCGGGTTGTACGCGAAATCCTGGCCGTCGCGGGTTTTGATGGTCTGCGGCAGGTACTCGGGCACCAGCACCTGGAGCGATTCCGGATACTTGCGTTTTTCAACGGTGTAGCGGGAAATGGCTTCGTGGATTCGAATCAGCCGCTCCTGGTTTGATTCGTGAAGGAGCTGCGCGTCGAGGGGGCCGGGTTGTGGCGCCGCGCCGGCAGCAGACGCGACGGGGGCGTCAAGCAGCGCGCCCGTTGCGGGATCGTATCCGAATGGGGAGCCGTCTGCCTTCGCGGGAATGCTGGGCATCCATTCGGGCACCAGTGTCTCCAGCGATGCCGGATACGCGCCGTTTTCGGCCGCGTAGGCGTTGATCGCCTGCTCGATGCTGATGCGGGCGCTGGAATCTTTCGTGTAGTCGAGGGTCTGTTTCGCCCCGCTGATCGCCTCTTTCTGCAGTGCACCCTGGATGGCGGTGCCCGCGAGAAGCTCCACGCCGCAGCCGGCGGCCAGGAACGCAAGCAGTATGGGCATGAGGTAACGCATCTCCGTACCTCCTTTTAATCGCGCTGATGACTGCTCCTGACAATCAGTATACCACAGCGGAGCGTGGCGCTACGGGCGGCGTTCACGGCTCTGCGCCTGCTGCTGTCGGAATCAAAACGGCCTTACAAGAGCGGGGCCGGTGGAATTCATGACACCCACCGGCCCCAATAGCTCGCGTTCACGGACGTTTATTCCGCTCCTCCGGCCGGGACGTTGCCCGCGCGGAAGGCCGAGGCCGGCAGGCCGGCTTCGTTCTTCAGGTTGGGTTCTGCGCACTGATCCCAGGCAAATCGCACCGCCACGGGCGTGGTCACATCCGCCGCCGTCAACACCACGCTGGCCCCGTCGATGACCGCTGCCGCCTCATGAAAGACGCCGTCCGCGCCGCAGATCTGGAACCAGTTCGGTGCGGCGCCATCGCGCGTGCTCAGCGTTTTCACGTTTTTGAAATACACGCGCAAGGCGTTGTCCACGATCTCAAACCGGTCGAAAACCGGGCCTTCACACACGATGTCACTTTTTCCGTACGTTTTATTGAGCGCGAGCCAGGCCAGGCGCTTGCCCACATCGTCCTTGTTGCGGGGATGGATGTCCTTTACGTTGCCGATATCGTTGATGACCGCCATGCCGGTGCCCGGAATGGCCGTCGCGGCCGATTGCGCTTCCCAGATCTCCGCCAAAGCTTCGGGGGCTTTGCCATAATCAAACGGTGCCAGTTGCACGAAATAGCAGGCGAGGGCATTGTCGTTCCACACGCTGCGCCATCCGTTGATCAGGGCTTCCATCTTGTCGCGGTAGAGCATGCCGTCGCCGCGGTTGGATTCACCCTGGTACCAGATGAAGCCCCGGTTGGCATAGGGCACGAGCGGCGCCACCATGGCGTTGTAGAGCGTCGTGGGCCTTCCTTCGTTGTTCAGGCCCGATTCCGAGGCAATGGAGGGCAGTGCCGGTGCGAATGTATGATTCGCGAGCGCGGTCCGGGCGGCCGGAAGCCAGGCCTCGACCTGCTCGATCGCATCTTTCAGAGCCTGCTGATACTCCGCGGTTTCGGGCTGGTTGAGGCGAATCTGCGTGGTGATGTCCGCCAGCGCGGGGATCGGCTCGAAACCCACGGGCGGGGTCCACGGCTCGATTCGCGTTCCACCCCAGCTCGTGTTGATGATACCCACCGGAACGCCCAGCTCGGCCTGGAGGTATTTCGCGAAGTAGTAACTGACTCCGGAGAAGCCTTCCCCGTTGTAGCAGGTGTCCAGCGTTTCGGCATTACACGGGGCCCACGGGGTCCATCCGCGCAGATCATCCAGCGGAACGGGGCTGTGTTCACGGAACACCATCGCGATCCGGATCTTGTCGTTCGCCCAGTGCGCCTGTCCGGCGTCCCAGCCGTCGGAAAGTTTGATCGACCACTGCATGTTCGACTGTCCGGATGCGAGCCAGACTTCGCCGACCAGAATGTCGGAGAGCGTCCTGGAGCCGCTTGGCGCGGAGACGGTGAGTTCAAAGGGTCCCCCGGCGGCCAGTGGGGCCAGGTCGACCCGCCAGCGCCCGTCGGCGCCGGCCGTTGCGGCTGCAGTCTGGCCCGCGATGGACACGGCGACCGTCTCGCCGGGTTCGGCCCATCCCCATACGGGCACGGAGACGTTTCGCTGAAGCACCGCATGGTCGTCGAACACGGCAGGCAGCCGGAGTGGAGCCGCCGCCGTCTCGGGGCTCAGTCCTGCCAGCAGGGCGAGCAGAATCAGGGTTCCGGACACGATGCGGTACGTTGTGGCAGACGAAGTACGGTTCATGGTTTCTCTCCCGGCCTGGCTGCGCGAGCGGAACAGTACAAATGGCTGCTCCGTGCCTTAAACAGTGTGTGATCGACAGAACACGTGTGTAGAACGGGAAAAATCTAACAAGAACCCCCACCGGCAATCAACCCCGTGGCGATCGCGGCGATACTGGATAGCGGGTTTCGACTCAGGTATGCTGGGGCGGCCACACCGGGAGAATCGGCCCCATGACTTTGCGCGAGCGCATCCTGACCGTCTATCGGGGGGGCATACCCGACGCCGTCCCCTTCATGCTCGATTTGTCCCACTGGTTCTATCATCGAAACGAGATGCCCTGGGATTTGAGCGCTGCACATCCTGAGCCGGAGACGGCGCTCATCGCGTACCACAGAAAAGTGGGGGCCGGCTTCTATCTTCCGCAGCTCTCGGCGTTTTATGACGTTTGCTACCCCGGCGATGTCACGGCTTCCGCTGCAAAGTCCCCCGATGGTACCGCGATCACCTGGGCAATTGATACGCCGCTTGGGACCCTGGCACGCACGCGGCGCTGGGAACCGCAAAATTACGCCTGGGGCATTACCGGCTGGCCGCTGAAATCGGAGCGGGAACTCGGCATTCTTCAGTACGCGCTGTCCCGCCGCAGCTACACCCCGCGTTGGGAACGGTACCACGCGTGGGCTCGTGCTGTCGGTGATACCGGCGTAATTTACGTGCCCACGGGGTACAGCGCCATGGGCCACCTGCTCAATTACTGGATGGGTGTGGAAGGCGCGATCTACGCCACCTTCGAGATGCAGGCCGCGGTGCGGGAGTTCGTCGACGCCGTAAACGCCAATATCCTCGACTGCGTGGACATGCTCGCAGAATCCCCCGCTGAAATTATTCTCATGGGCGACAACTTCTCCAGCGACATCCAGCCGCCCCATTTTTTCGAGGAATGGTCCGGAGCATTCTATACCGAAGCCATCGCGCGGCTGCACCGGGCCGGGAAATGCGTTGCCGTACATATCGACGGGCGCCTGCGCGGGGCACTCGGCATGTTCCGTGATACCGGCGCAGATTGCGCGGATGCGGTGACACCCGGACAGCCCGGCGATCTCTCGCCCAGCGGCTGCCGCGACGAGGCCGGGCCGGGCCTGATCCTGTCGGGGGGCGTCCCTCCGCACCTGTGGCTGCCCGACGTTGGCGTGGCGGTCTTCGACCGGGCCGTCCTCGACTGGCTGGACCTGCGGCATGCCAGCCCGCGCCTCATCGCCAACGCGGGCGACCAGGTCCCACCCGGCGCCGACGAATCCCGCATCCATCGCATGCGCGAACTGGTCGAAACCCAAGGCCGCTACTGAGTCTGGCCCCGTTTTTTCAGCGCCTCTATCAATTTTTCGGGGTGATCGGTCTGAATGCCGTCGGATTTCCAGGCCAGGGCCGGCTCCCAGCTGGACGGGTCATGTTCGTCCACGATCACGATGGCTCCGGCTTCATGGCAGGTCTTCACAAACGACTCGGAATAGTGCCTCCACACGGCCGCGACCACTTTCGGGCGAAGATCTTCCAGAAGCGGTTTCAGGTTCGCCCCCGGCCCCGGATCGGGCATGATGATGCATTTGGGGCAGGCTTCCCGGATCTTCTTGAGTCTCTCGTTCGACGCATACCAGAGCACCTGCCGTTCCATGCCGTGCTTCTTCACCAGGGCCAGGATGTCCTCCCACGATCCGTCCTTGAAATCCATGTAGATGCCTATCTTGCCTTTGCACAGGGCGAGGACTTCATCGACGGTGGGGATGCGCGTTCCCGCCCATTCCGGACCGACCCGGGAGCCGATGTCCAGCGCCTGTATCTCGGCCAGGGTGAGATCGTGCACCGCGCCTGTTGCGCCTTCGGCATACGCATCGACGGTGCTGTTGTGGATGTTGACGAAATGGCCGTCTTGCGTCTGCCGCGCATCCACTTCGACAAAATCCGCTCCCAGTTCGATGGCTTTCTGGCAGGCGGCAAGGGAGTTTTCTGGAACGCCGTCATGCGCTCCCCGGTGCGCCACCACATAGACTCCGCCATGGCGGGGCGGCGGCAGGATAGAGGCACCTGCGCCCGCCCACGCGGGCATAGTCATGGCTCCAAAACCTACAATGCACAGTGCACGCATCCACATGACTGCACCCTCCACGCAGTTGTCACCCACGCTGCATCTCCGGCAGTGCCAGGATGTCCAATAGACCCGAAACGGTCGGTTCAGGGGAGATATAGTCCGCGACCGCTTTGATTTCGTCCTGCGCATTCGACGGACAGGCGAAAAAGCCCACCGCATCGCGCAGGGGCAGATCGCCTACTGTGTCGCCAATGCCGGCCACCTCGTGCGGCTGCACGCCCAGCTCGTCGAACAGCGCGCGAAGCGAGCTTCCCTTGTCCACTCCGGCCAGCGACAGATTCAGATAAAAATGCGAACAGTTGATAATGAGCTCGGGACCGTTTTCCCGGACGAACTGTTCAACGCGCGGTTGCATCGCGAGCAACACTGCGGGGTCCTGCGAGAACACCGAAAGCTGAGCTTCTTTGCCGAATTGCATCACCGCCTGAGGATATTCATGCAGCAACTCAGTTTCAATGAAATCGCGCACGGCCCGCAACCGATGGGTCTTCTCTGACGTCACCCCCGGTCCGAATCGAGCCCAATTGTCATGAAGCGAATACAACACGGCCCCGTTTTCGCAAATCGCCGGTGCGCGGATGTCGAGTATCTTCATCAACACCTCGACATAGGGCTGGGGGCGGCCTGTGCAGAGGGTCAGCGGCGCCAGCGTAGATTCACCCGCAGACGCCGCGCGCGAAAGCCGTGCAAATTCAACAAAGGGCCCCAGATCCCACGCTACGGATTCCTCGGGGCTCACACATCCGTCCAGGTCAGTGACAATCCATTTCACGGGCATGCAGTAACCGCCTTTCCCATCAGATTCTTCCCGGCGCTCCGGCGGCCGTGTTATGAGCGAACGGCGTCCGCTTTGTCAACCCATTCGGGATGGATGCTTTGCTTTTGAGGCTGGATTACGCAGATTCAGCCCGGATACAGAAAAATCCCGGTGCGGAGCGCCGTTGTGGGTCAGTTTTCATAAAACCACGCGATGGGTACGCGCAGCACCTGAGTCCGGTTGAGATGGCCCACGGTGGAATCGCCGACGCAATGGCCCAGCAGGGCTGCGTCATCCACGAATTCGAGCGCGGTGTAGCAGTACCATCCGTCCGGGTCACTTTCAAGCAGGCGCACGTTCTCCCAGGTCTGGCCTTCGTCGCGCGAGATGGCCGCGGCGAAGGGGGTGCGCTTGCCCGCCAGGGCGGGTTCGATCGCGCGATGGTCGTTCCAGAGCATCAATAAATCACCCGTGGATGGAATGCGTTCGATGGTGGCGGGGGACACCGGGCTGGCGATGTCCGTCAATTCCGGCGGGGACCAGGTGATGCCGCCGTCGCCGGAGAAAGAACGCATCTGACATCCCTGATCCGTGCGGCAGAGCATCATGAGGCGTCCGTCGTTCAACGCCACCACAGCGGGTTCCTGCAGGCCGGACTTGCTATCTTCCGGTGCGTCCAGGATCGATTCGCTTGGAAACCAGGTGGCGCCGTCATCGTCCGAAAGGTAGCACATGGCCTGGCCGCGCCCGCTGAAGCTCTCTCCGGGCAGGCTGTGCCGCGCTGCGGGGATCACAAGCCGTCCACTCTCGAGCTGGATGACCCGATCATTGTTCACGACAAAGTATCCCACGGGTTCGATGCAGAGCACGGGCTCGCTCCAGGTCGCGGCCTCGTCGTTCGAGAGGCGCATCATGGGCCGGCAATCGCTGGTGGAGTTCTTGCGCAGGTAGAACAGGGCGATCGCACCGGTACGGAGCCGCAGCAATGAGACCGACATGACGTTCATGCCGCCTTCGTTGGGAAGCACCACGGCATCCTCGGCTGACCAGCTTGCTCCGGCGTCGGTCGAGACACGCGACGCCAGAAACGCCGCGCCGTGATCGCTCGCACTCCCCGTGAAATGGGTGTAGATGAAGAGGAGCCGTCCGTCGTTCAACTGGATAAAATCGCCCTCGGAATTGCGTGGATTGCCCTCGCCGGGATCCAGCACGAGGGTGCGCTGGGGCGCATCCGCTGCCGCACCGGCCACGGCACTCAGGAGCAAAAAAGAGATGAGAACGGCGGCCTGTTTCATAAAGGCTCCTTCTGTGGTGCTCCGTTTCGGAACGCTCGTGTGTTGACGGACTTTCAGCCGCAGCGCTCACGTTCGTCGAGCGCAGAAGCGGTTGCCGGTTTCAGCGGCGGCAATGCTTCGGGCAGCACGCCCCGGGCACTCTTCCACATGAGCGCTGCTTCAACGACCATCCAGCCCTCAAGCAGCAGAACTGCGCTCCCGATGGCGGCCAGGAGCCAGTTGTGTTTCGCGATCCAATTGGACACGTTAATGCCCATCGCCCAGGCAGGCAGAGCCACCATGATGGCCAGCGGAGCGGCCAGCACCCAGGCCGGGCGGTTGTGGCGAATCAAATAGAACGCGACGACCAGGAACGCCAACCCCGCAAGCAGCTGGTTGATGGCGCCGAACAGCGGCCACAGGATCAGTCCACCCGAACCGGGGCCGTTTGGTCCCGGCAGGAGGGCCAACGCGCCCCCGGTGACAACGGCCACGGTGGTAGCCGCATACTTGTTGTGCAATGCGGGCACCCGCACCACGTCCGCCAGCTCCTGCACGATGTACCGCTGTAAACGGGTTGCGGTGTCGAGCGTCGTTGCGGCAAAACAGGCGATCATGACGGCCGTGATCCCGACCGCCAGGCGAGGGGGGATGCCGGTGGCGGCAATCAGGTTGCCCCCGCCTTCGATAAACGCGCCGACGTTGCGCGCCAGTCCGCTCATTGCGCCCCATTCGCCGCCGTAGTAGGCGGACCACGCCGCAGCGCCGGTGATGGTCTGGCCTTTCTCCATTACGCCGAGGCCGAGCCCCGCGCCGCAGGCCAGGATCACGATGACGGCCAGCATGCCTTCCACGAGCATCGAGCCGTAGCCCACGAACTGAGCGTCCGCCTCGTTGCGGAGCTGTTTCGACGAGGTGCCCGATGAAACCAGGCAGTGGAACCCGGAGACCGCGCCGCACGCGACCGTGATGAACAGAAACGGGAACATCAAAGGCGCATCCGCGGGCACGTTGCCGTTGATGGCCGGCGCAACCATGTCCGGGCGCGCTACAAGCAGGCCCAGAGCAAGCAAGACGAGGGCCACAAGGAGCTGGTGCGAATTGATGTAATCCCGGGGCTGGAGCAGCATCCAGACGGGCAGGACGCTCGCGATGAAGCAATAGACCAACAGGACGCCGGTCCAGATGACCACGACCGAACCGAGGCCGCTGAAGAAGCCCGCCTCATTGCCCGCATACAACGGCATTCGGAGCAGCGCGCTCAGGTCAATCGGGCACCAGTAAACGCCAATGGCGACTGCGGCGTACAGGATCACGAGGGCCAGGACCGACGGCGCCAGCAGGTGCCCGCCGCGCCGGTAGATCCAGAAGCCGACGCCGACCGCGACCGGCATCGCCACCCACACCGACAACACGCTTTGGGGATATATGGAGAAGATGACGGCGATCACGAGTCCGAAGATCGCGATCACGACCATCAACACGAAAAACAGGACGACCAGGAAGAGGACGCGCGCCCGCGGAGAAATCATCCGGCCGGCAATGTCGCCGATCGATTGTCCTCGCGAGCGGAGCGACACCACCAGAGCGCCGAAATCATGAACCGCCCCAATGAATATGGAGCCCAGCAGGACCCATAACAGCGCAGGCAGCCAGCCCCAGAAGATCGCAATCGCCGGTCCGACGATCGGCCCCGTGCCGGCAATCGACACAAAATGATGTCCAAACAGGACTTCTTTGCGCGTGGGCACGTAATCCACGCCATCTTCCAGCTCTTGTGAGGGGACCGCGGCATTCGGGTCTATGCAGAAAATCTTGCGCGCCAGATAGCGCCCGTAGGTGTGGTAGGCGGCGATAAACCCGACGCCGGACAGAAGGGCTATCACTACACTTGTCATTTCTTCACTTCCCTCCGGCCTTTCCATGAGGTTCACGATACGGAATGAAAGGCCATGTGTACACTGTCCTGGAGTATACTCCGCTTGCGGTGCGCCACAAAATTCCACGAAGAGCGCTTATTGGGCGGCGGCCTGAAAAAGAGGCGTATAAGGGCTGTCCTTGACGGAAGATGCGCATTTTCACACGTCTGGTGCATAATGGCTTCGTATATGACGTGCCCGTACCCGGAAGTATGGCGGCGGGAAGGCCTGGCTCCGAGGAAAACGGACCCGAATGAAGATTACATCTTTACCAGCGATGCTTATGGTGGGCGCGCTCCTGTGCATCGGCGCCCACAACGCCATAGCCTGGGTGCGGCTTCGCGAGCGGAAAGTGCACCTGGCCTTTGCAGTTGCTTGCGTGTTTGTCGCGTTTTACGCCGCGGCTACGGCCGGTTTGTACAGTGCGGCCACGCCCCTGGACGGCCAATTCTGGCAGCGCCTGCAGATGACGTCGGCGGTCTTTGCGGCCATAGCTTTCGTGTGGTTCATCTGGCTGTATACGGGGCAGCTCTCGGTCTATGTCCGCAACACCTTTTCCATTTACTACGCGATCAGCGGCGTGGTGCTGTGGCTTGATCGCAGCCGTTTTTCCTGGCCCATGGATCGCCCGTCGATCAAACAAGTGGATCTGCCCTTTGGCCTGCAGGTGGTGTATCAAGAGATGGCGCCCGGGCCGCTGGTGGAGATCACCAGCGCAATTGGCATGGTTTTTCTTGTCTACATCCTGTATGCCTGCCTGCGGTTTTACCGGACAGGCGATAAAGGCAGGGCGCGTGTGTTGTTGTGGGCTCTGACCTTGTTCGTGCTTGGGGCGATCAATGATATGTCGATCACCGTGGGTACGTACAAATTCATCTATATTATGGAGTACTGCTACTTTGGCATGGTCCTCCTGGCCGACCATGCACTTGCGCACGACATGATGGAAGCGGTATTTCAGCAACAGGGCGGACACGCCGGCGAAGGCCGCTACACGCGCCTCTTCCAGCACGTGGACAACGTTTACTTCGAGCTGAGTCCGGAAGGCCGTATTCTGGACGTCAGCCCCGTGGTGCAGCGCGTGATGGATCTGTCCCCCGCGGAAGTCATTGGCCGGAGCGTGGAAGAATTCTACGCCTCGAACGAACAGCGCGAGAGCCTGTGCCAACGCATCCGAGAGACAGGCCGCGTTGCCGATTTTGACGTCCGGCTGCGGCTGGGGCGTGGCCGTGAAGGGGATTTCGCGGTATCCGCCGCGCTGGTTGGCGATTCCCGCGGCATTCCCGGCAGCGTGATGGGGACGCTGCGGGATGTCACGAAACGCAAAGAGAAAGAGCAGCAGCTCGCACGTGCCGCCGGCCTGTACGAACGGATGCGAACGCTGGCGAAAGCGCTTGATGATGCAGAATCCTTCAGCGCGGGATTAAATGAGGCTCTTCACGCCGCGCTGGAAGTCACCGGCAGCCAGGCGGGGGCAATTTACGTGCTCGAAAAGGGGCGGCTGTCGCTGCGTGCGCGCCAGAACCTGCCCCTTGCGGCCGCAACCGCGCTGGAAGCGCTGCCTGACCAGGCAGACGACTTCTGGGCCGCGCTGCCCCTGGATCGATCCCGGACGCTGGGTTCGCTGCTTTGGGATTCGCAGGCCCTGCCTGAATTGGGCGAATATCAAAGCGCGCTTCTGACGCCCTGCGCTGGGCGTAACCGGGTTGTGGGGTACCTGGTTCTGGCAATGCCCAGCGGTACGGAAAGCCGTGGCGCGGCAGGCGCCGAAAACGTCGTCGCGTCGGAGATCGGCATGTTTATTGCCCGCTCCCGGTTCGTCGAATCGGTGCAGCGGGCCAGAGAAGAATTCGAGCGCGCGCAGGAATTTGCGCATGTGGGCAACTGGGAATTCGACGTCGCCGACAAGAAGCTTCGGGGCTCGCGAGAGACCGGCCGGATCTTCGGATTTCCCGAGCACCTGGCGGAGGTCACGCTCGACCAGTTTTTCGAAGTGCTCCACCCGGTCGATCGAGAGCGCGTTGCAACGGCCATCGGGCGGTTCATTCGGGGCGAGGCCGATACCTACGATGTGGAGTACCACATAACCCGGCAGAGCGATGGCGCGGCACGGGTGGTGCATTCCCTGGCACAGGTGGTCGAAGATGAAGCGGGACGGCTCACCAAGGTGCGGGGCACGGTGCAGGACATCACCGAACGCACGGAGCTGCAGCAGCAGCTGCTGCTTGCCCAGCGAATGGAATCGGTGGGCCTGCTGGCCGGGGGCATCGCACACGACTTTAATAACATCCTGTCGGTCATTATGTCGTATTCGGACATGGCGGCCGAGAGCCTGGAGCCCACCGAGCCGAAATACGCGATGATTCATGAAATTGCGTGTGCCGCGGAGCGGGCGCGGCATTTGACTCATCAACTTCTTGCGTTCAGCCGCCGGCAGGTCATGGAAATGCGGGTCATCGATCTCAACGCCGTGCTTAGAGACATGGCGCCCATGCTTGGGCGGCTGATCGGTGAAGGCATTGAATTGAGACTGGAATTGGACGAACAGGTCCGCCCCATTGAGGCGGACATCGCCCAGATTCAACAGATCATGATGAACCTGGCCGTAAACGGCCGCGACGCCATGCCCCAGGGCGGCGTCCTGGCGATCGCAACCCGTGTGGTCGAAGTGGAAGACCATGAGGTGCGCCATCCACCCTCGCGCCCCGCGCCCGGGACCTACAGCGTCATCATGGTGTCGGATAACGGATGCGGCATGACCCCGGAAGTGCTGGAGCATGTGTTTGATCCGTTTTTTACCACCAAAGCCGTCGGCAAAGGCACGGGCCTCGGGCTGGCCACGGTGTACGGCATCGCCAAACAGCATGGAGGATATATCTGGGCGGACAGCATTCCGGGGAAGGGAACCCGATTCCGGCTCTATCTGCCGGCGATCGACAAACCGCCGGAAGAGCCGCCGCGTCCAAAACCACTGTCCGGAAGCGCGCGGGGCAACGAGACCATCCTCGTCGTTGAAGATGAGGAAATGGTGCGCAATCTCACCAGCAATGTGCTTCGAAAGCACGGCTATACAGTCTTGACGGCCCAGGATGGAGAAGACGCCCTGCGTGTGGCGGAATCCAGCGGCAACGCCATCGATCTGCTGCTTACCGACGTGGTGATGCCCCGCATGAGCGGCCTGGAGCTCTACGAGCAGCTTGCGCCTCGCGTGCCGGGGATGAAGGTGCTGTTCATGTCGGGCTATGCGAATGAACTGGTCTCAGACTGCGTGGCGCTGGGCCCGGATGCCGTGCTGCTGCAAAAGCCATTTACCGTACACTCTCTGACGGAAGAGGTGCGCAGCATGCTTGACGGATGACGGCGCGCCCGCCGGAGCCGGTCACTGGCGTAAAAAGGCCGGCACGTCGCGGATAGACGCGACGACCGGGGCGCCCGTGGCGCGCAGCCGTGATTCCGATTGATGTCCCTGGGCGACGAGAAGGCATCGGACCCCCAGCGCCTGGGCCACTTCCAGGTCGTGTACAGTGTCGCCGATAAACAGAATCGATTCGCGCGGTGGCGCGATCTCAGCCAGCCACTGGCGTCCCAGATCGACCTTGCTTTCGGCGTAATGGTTGTGGAGCCCGCGAATGGTATCGAAATACGGGAACACGCCGAAATGCCGGACCGCCTCCAGCAGCATGTCGTGCTGATGGGCAGACACCAGGCACTGGCGAAGGCCGGCGTCGCGCAGGCGGGCGAGGGTATCGGCGGCGCCCGCGTACAGCCCGCTCATCGAGTAAAGTTGCCCGGTGTACATGCGGACCCATTCCCGGGCCGCTTCTTCAAATTCCCGAGGCGACGCGTCAAACCCCAGCGCTTTGTAGTAGTCGATCACGGGGAACGTGAATGTGTCGCGATAAGTCTCCAGCGTAACCGGAGGAATGCCCCGGGCGCTGGTCAGTTCGTGCAGGACGGTGAGACACAATTCCAGATCGTCCAGCAAGGTGCCGTTCCAGTCCCAGACGATATGGCGGATCATGCGGAGCTGTTCCATGAAAGTCTATTCCTCGGCAGCATGAGGCTGAAGGACAGCGCCTTCGGAGCGCGATACCACGAGCGCGCCGACGCTGTCGCTGGTGATATTCACAACGGTGCGGCACATATCCAGGAAGCGATCCACGCCGATGACGATCCCGATGGCTTCAGCTCCGATGCCGGCCTGTTTCAGAACCAGGGGCATCAGCGCAATACTTGCCGCCGGTATGCCCGCAGACCCGACGGACACCATGAGCGCGGTGAGAAACACGCCAAATTGCTGAGCCAGGCTGAGATCTTTGCCCAGGACCTGAGCAATAAACAAAACCGCAACCGCCTGGTACAGTGCCGTGCCGTCCATGTTCAAGGTGGCGCCGACAGGAAGCATGAAATTGCAGATGTTCTCATCGGCTCCGATGCGCCGCGTGGTGCACTCAATGGTCACCGGGAGGGTCGCCGAACTGGACGACGTGCTGAAGGACAGCGCGATGGCCGGAGCAAAGCCTTTGAGAAACCGCAGAGGCGAAACACGCGCGGCAAGCGGCAGCAGGAGACCCATGAGCAGAGCGAAATGCAATCCGAGACCCGTCACCACGGTCAGGCAGTACCAGGCGAGTGAAAGGATGTATTCGACGCCCAGCTCGGCGATGGCCTTGCTCATCAACGTGAAGACCCCGATAGGGGCGAGTTGCATAATCCACAGTACGAGCTGAATCAGCGCCCGGTCGAGTGAGCGGAACGTCTCGAGGGCGGGCAGGGCGCGGTCGCCCAGGGAGGCAAGCGACGCTCCGAGCAGGATGGCCAGAAAGATGATCGAGAGGGGGTCCCGTCCAGCCATGATGGGATTGTCGATGATTGTGGGCAGCACGGTATCCTGCAGGAGCCGGCCTGGGGTTGGGTGGGCCCCGGCGGATTTTTCCGGGCTGGATTCCGTCAGAGCGTTGCTGGTGACGGCAGTCTGGAGGTCGTGTCTCCCTGTGCCGGGACGAATGGCGTTAACGCAGAGCATCCCAATCAGTATGGCAATGGATGTGGTGCCGAGATAGTACGCGATGGCCTTGAAACCCACGGAGCCGAGCCGGCGCGGGTCGCCAATCCCCGACACGCCGCAGAGGATCGAGACAAAGATCAGGGGCGTGACGACCAGTTTCAGCAGAAGAATGAACACGGTGCCGAAAAGGTTGAGGTAATCGACCGCGAACGACGTGGCTCCCGCCCGTTGGAATAGCCATCCGGCAAGCGCCCCCGAGGCCATCGCCAGAAAGATCCGCGCGGGGATGCCGAACCAGCGCGGCAGGAGCAGAAAAAATGCCGCGAGCACGGCGCTGGTATAGGCCGTGCGCACGATCGCCGTGGTCCAGCCAACGGGCATCGACAGCGTTTCCACGGACGCGAACCCGAAGAACGCGCTGAGCAGAGCCATGCCGGCCAGTGCGAACACGGTGCGCTTCATGACGAAGCCGCTCTCCTTCCGTCACATTGTATTGTGATGCGCGATCCTCCGCGGAATAGATCCGGGGACCCAGCAGCGCAGGTGTTATCGGGAGATCTTGACAAAAAAGACCACGATAATCACGGGAACCAGGGCGATGAGCCACCACGAATTCGCTTGAATGAAGGCGTACGCTTCCGCGAACCAGGTCATCCTGATGCCCTCACTCAATACCGGTAGCGGTTCAGGATGCCTTCCCGCCATTCGGCGAGTTCCTGGGCATTCATGTCGTCGCGCGTTCTGATCGCGATGGCGGTCTGCTCTTCGGCCTGCCGAACCGGGTCAGTGAACCACGACCCGAACAGCATGATGATCGCCAGAATACCCAGCCCCGTACTGACGAGACATTTCTCGCGGTCTTCCCAGAATTTGGCATAGGTCAGGCCGATAAGCGCCCACACAAAGGCCAGCAACGGCAGAAAGACGACGATGTACGCCATCGGAAAATAATCGCCGCCGCCCACCTTAATGCCTCGAAACGAAGGGAAGATGATGATCAGGGTGGCGCAAATGATGCCGAAAACGGCCAGAAGCATGCTGAACTGCCAGGGTTGCCATTTCTGATAGCCGCTGGCGGCCAACGCCGCATCTTCATCGATGAGCGCCTCGTCGTCGTCAAGCTCACCCGGCGCAGGTGCTGTGCTTTCCAGGGCCGCCAGGCTGGTGTCTGGCGCAGCATGGCGAGTGGCCGCCGGTTCGCGGTCGCGGGCGCGCTGCTGTTTGTGTTTGGCGGTTTTGCGGGCCTTGCGCTCTTCCTGACATTTCGGGCAGAGCCGGACGCCCTTGCTGGTCTCGTAGATGTGTTCCTCACCCACAAACCACCCGCACTGGTCGCAATGAACGCCGCACTCTTCGCACAGGAGATCGTGTGTGACACCGCAGTAGCCCACGGCACTCCGGAATTGGCACCTCGAACAATCCATGTCGCGTTCCTTCTCGATCACAGACGTTGCCGTCAGTCTAGCACGAGTCCCCAAAATTGTCCAAGGGCCCGAATCGCGCCATCTAAGATCTTACCGGAGATGGTATCGTCCTGCCATTTGCGATCTTACCGGAACATGGAAGGCAAGGCGATGTCAGGAGAACGGATTTTGGATGCATTGAACACGTATCGGAAG
>Ga0255347_1004991_pt1 | contig 15481 bp, 13 predicted proteins | sample wastewater_treat_2_FD_192479 | JGI IMG/M metagenome (GOLD analysis project Ga0255347, IMG submission 192479) | Wastewater microbial communities from Lulu Island WWTP, Vancouver, Canada - plant24 | ecosystem: Engineered > WWTP > Wastewater > Unclassified | place: Canada: Vancouver, British...
AGGTTGGGTGGTCTGATGCCACCCTACCTTGCCTCAGTCGGCTCCATTTGTCCAGTGACCATTGACTATTTCTCGAATTCATAGTTCCAAAACAGGCTCTAAGACCGCAAGCTTTGCGATATCCCGATGATTAACTGATTTCATTTGAAGGTACTCGAACAGCTTTTCAAGGAGGCAGGGTGACGGTAACCGCAACCTTTTTGCCGTGGCGCTTCAGGACCAGTTCATGGGTAAGCCCGTCGCTGAAGGCCCGGCGGACTTCTTCGAGACTGGTCACCGGGTTGCCGTCGAGCATGATGAGGATGTCGCCCTTCTTGACCCCGGCCTGGGCGGCCGGGCTTTCCGGCAGCACTTCGACAATCTCCAGGCCCTTGCCAGCCGCCAGCGGTACCAACTTCACCCCCAGGCGCGCCCGGTGCCTGGGCTGCTCCGAGGGGGTGGTGAGCCAGACGAAATCAGCGATATCCGGGTCGGCAGTACTCATGGGATAGTTAACGGGCAGTGGGACAACAGTCCGAAAGGAAGCCGGGTTCCGATGGTAAGTCAACATGGGCACACCCACCCGGTCGCTGAGATGCCCCTTACCGATGGCAACGATGATCTGCCCTTCCGGCGGGAGTGAGGCCAGAGTCAGGGCAAGGGTCTCGGCCATGGTTTCTTCCCATGCCAGTTGGGCTTCAAAAAAGGTTGTGAAATCGCCGATACTGCCCTTGAGGTGCTGGTCATATTGCCGGCGGACATAGGCCTCATGTTTCGGGTTGTCCACATGAAAATCCCGCGCCACCCGACCCCGTTCCGCCGCCGTGAGCGAGGCAAGCCCCGAGCGCGCGATCTTGCTGACAACCTCGCGGGGGGCATTGAGGCCAACAATCCTCATCCCCTGGTCTCGCGCATAGACCAGAAGATCTCGGTAGAGGGCAAAGGAATAACCCCAATTGTAATCCCAGCGCACTTCCTTCAGGAACTCTTCCTCCCCGAGCCGCCCCTGCGCGAACTCGTCCAGCAGGGTCTGTGCCTCCCGTGGAAACATCTCCATGGCGAGGACCAGCGGGGAGTTGTGGGAACGGAGTTCCTGCATGATCCGGAGTTGGACGCGATGGTCTTCGGCGTTCGGATGGGATTCGCCCACGTAAACGATGCTGACCTCTGCCAGTTGCCCCATGAGCGCTTCCTGCGAGAGGATCTGGCCGGTCCGGGTGGCCACGATCTCCCCGACCGTCAGCCCTACCGCCGGTCCCGGCAGACGCGCCGGTTTCATGGGACCCGGTCCTGCACAAGCCATCAGCAACATCAGAACAATCCCCAGTAAAATGGACTTAAAGAGTTGTGGCCACATGTTGCTCCTTCCCTTCCCGGGTTTTCCCTTGTTCCCTCCATCCCTGGGGTTCGCGAAGGATGGCGATCAGCTTTCGGCTGGCGGCTGGAAAGGGATAGTGGTCAAGCTCCGCCAACGTGGCCCAGCGGCCGTCGACCGCTGAGTGCAACACCGGCTGCTGCAACGAGTCTTCAAGCCGACACGAAAAGGCGTGCAACATGACTTTGAACGACGTGTAGCTGTGCCGGATCATAGCCACCTTCTGCAAAGGGACGACACCAATCTCCAGTTCCTCCTTGAATTCCCTTACCAGGGCAGCCTCCGGGCTTTCCCCCGGGTGCAGCTTGCCTCCGGGAAATTCCCAGAGATGGGGCATGAGCCCATGCGGAGGGCGTTTCTGAATGAACACCCGGCATCCTTCCACCAGGACCCCTACTGCCACCTGGAGGGCTTGCGGCGCTTTCACCCTGCTCCTTACCGGTCGCTGGGCGGCCACGTCGCGCCGGTGCCCCAGACAGACCTCCCGCAACGGGCATTGGGCACAGGCGGGTTTTTGAGGCGTGCAGACCAGGGCGCCAAGATCCATGAGCGCCTGATTGAAGCTCCTCGCCCTTCCCTTCGGCAGGAGACGCCCGGCAAGGTTCCAGAGGGTTTGCTGTGTAATCCGCTCGCCGAGTGGCGTCCGGAGATCGAAGAGCCGCGTTAGAATGCGCGCCACGTTCCCGTCCACCACCGGGCAATCGGCATTGAAAGCAATGCTCATGATGGCTCCGGCCGTATAGGGGCCGATTCCTGGCAGCCCTCGCAACATATCGTATCTCATTGGAAAGACGGAATCAAACTCCTCTACCAGAATCCGGGCTGTTTTGTGGATATTCCTGGCCCTGGCGTAATAGCCCAGCCCTTCCCAATATTTGAGCAGTTCTTCCTCCGGTGCTCCGGCCAGGGCCGGGATGTCGGGAAAGCGCCCCATCCAGCGCGCGTAGTAGGGGAGCATGGTCTTCACTTGAGTCTGCTGCAGCATGATCTCGGATATCCAGATTTCGTAGGGATGGTATTGCTGCCGCCATGGCAGGTTGCGCTGCCCGGTCTCAAACCATCTCAGCAGGGAAGCGCTCACCTGCTGACAAGCCACTGCCAACCTGCCCATGGTTCCCTCCGCCTCACCCAGCCGCTCTTGACTCGCCCAACCCATCGCCAGAGGCCGCCGCTCCCTCGCCCCATCGCCTCGCTCATTACGACTTACGACTTCACTATAATGCTTCACAGTTCAGCATCACAGAAAAACCCGCTTGCGAACCGCACCTCATGCTGCCGGCAGCACTGGAGCCAGGGGAGCTTGATTGACAAGGCCGGGAGGGTTCTGGTAGAAGCACTTCTCGCAACGTTTTTTGAGTCATATGGAAATAGTTGGGAGAATTCGTGATCGTGCCTCATTTCCCGGTTTGCTCACGCGAGGGGTTCCCTGATGCAGATGCGCCGTGAAGCGCTGCCTCTTGCTTTCCTGGTGGCATTATGGGCGGCAATCTATGTTGCCGCCATCTCCAGCCCGGTGCTGCTCGACGACAGCGATGCCGTCCATGCTGAAGCCGTTCGGGAAATGGTGCTGAGCGGTGACTGGGTGACCCTGACCATCAACAATGGGATCCGCTACCTCGAAAAAGCACCGCTCATGTACTGGCTGGGAGCACTCACCGTGAGTCTTTTCGGGCTCGCCGAGTGGACGGTTCGGTTGCCGGTGGTACTCGGGCACCTGGTTCTCGCGTTATTGCTCTATCGCATGGGAACCCGCTTCTGGGGAACTCGGACCGGCTTCTACGCGGCCCTGGTCTACCTCACCAGCGTCGGCCCCTATGCCTTCACCCGCATCCTCCACCCCGACGGCATCCTCACCTTGTTCATTGCCTCATCCTTTTACCTGTACCTCCAGGTGGTGTATGAGCCCGACCCCGGAAGGAAGCGGATCGGACGGCTGGATCTACGCTGCCTGGGCATCTATGCGGCAGTGGCGCTAGCCGTTCTCACCAAAGGATTGATCGGCATTATCTTTGTCGGCAGCATTGTCTTCTGCCACCTCCTGCTGAGCGGTCGCTGGGAGGTCTTGAAACGCCTGCAGATCCTCCCGGGGCTTGTGGTTTTCCTGATCATTGCAGCCCCCTGGCATCTGGCCGCCGGCTTTGCCAACGAGACCTTTTTCTGGTTCTATTTTGTCAACGAGCATTTCCTGCGCTATCTTGACCTGCGCTACCCCAAAGACCACGCCACCATGCCGCTCTGGCTCTTCTGGGTGCTGCTTCTGGTATGGGTTTTCCCCTGGACGGCATTTCTGGGGGAATTGGCGCGCCACCTGCCAAGATCCCTCCGACCGCCAACCCGGGCCGCTCAGCTCAATGTCTTTCTTTATACCTGGGTGCTGCTCATCATGGTTTTCTTTTCCTTTTCCACCACCCAGGAGTATTACACCTTTCCCGTGCTCCCCGCCCTGGCCCTGCTGTTGGGGCAGGTGCTCGCCCGGCTTGAATCCCCGGAAGGGGCCGACGACCATCGTCGCGCTGTTATCGGCCTGGCAGTGTTTGCGGGGTGCTGCCTCATTGCCGCCATCGGCCTGGTCGCTCTGGCATGGCTTGGCAGCGCAACGACCGAGGCTGCCGATTTGAGCCAAACCATGGTTCCCAATCCCGACCGGTACCTCATTACTTTCGGGCGACTGCAGGAGATGACTCCGGCAACCTTCGGGCATCTTACCACCATCATCCATCAGACCGCGGCCTTGTTGATCCTTGGCCCCCTGGCGGCCCTGCTGGCCAGCTGGCGAAAGCGATGGAACCTCACAGCGCTCATTTTCGCGCTCATGATGGTCGGCGTGCTCTTCTGCTATCGCGCGGCGATGTTGACGTTCGAGCCGATTCTCACTTCCAAGAGCATTGCCCGGGTGATCGAACTGAACCATCAACCGGGCGATCGCATCGTCGTGAACAGGATTTATGAACTCAGTTCAACCATCAACTTCTACACCGGGCTGCAGCTTTCGGTCCTCAACGGCCTTGATGGCAACCTCTGGCATGGGTCTTTCTACCCGGATGTGCCTCCGATCTTTCTGGACGATGAAGCCTTTGGGAGGTTGTGGAAATCCCCGCAGCGGGTGTTTTTCTACATTGGAAACAATGACCTGGAAGCATTTCTGGCCAGAAATCCCGGTTTTCAGTATCTTCTCCTGGCCGAGAGCGGAGGACATAAGCTGCTGGTGAACCGGTTATGAAAGTGCCGATCATGAAACGGGGTAACGTCACCGGCAACCGCATCCTGATCATCAATGCCGATGACCTGGGATATGCGAGGGGGATCAACCAGGCCATCCAGGAGTGCAGCGTTGCCGGCATCCTGCGCAGTGCCACGCTCATGGCCAACGCCCCCGCCTTCGATGATGCCGTAGCCATGGTCAGGGCCAACCCGGAACTGGATGCAGGGGTGCATCTGGTGCTCACCAAACTGCCTCCCCTGGCATCTCCCTCGAAGATCGGCGGGCTGGCGGCGGAAGGCGGCCACCTGCCCGCCACCCCCTGGGAACTCCTGTTAGCCGTGCACCGGGGCAGGGTCAGCAGGTCAGCCATCCGACAGGAGCTGACCTGCCAGCTCACGAAAGTATTTGACCATGGTCTGCGCCCAACCCATCTGGATAGTCACAAACACGTCCATCTCATCCCCGAGGTGCTGGAGGTGGTGATCGAGCTCGCCCGGCAGTTTGCCATCCCCTGGGTGCGCAATCCATTCGATGAGACCCCCTTCCTGCCGCCGGCCCTTCAGGTCGATCGCGAGCGCTTCAGCACCTTTTGCACCCAGCACCTGAAGGGACGGCTGGTAAGGTACTATCGGAGCACCCACCAGCGACTGCTGGCAGGATCCGGGGTCCGCGTGCCCGATCATTTCTTCGGTGTGAGCCTCACCGGCATCTGGAACAAGGCCGCTATGATCGGACTCATGAGCAGGCTCCCGCCCGGCATAACCGAATGGATGCTGCATCCCGGCACCTGCGACGAGGACCTGTTGCGATCGGGAACACGCCTGCGGGAGCGGCGGGTGGTCGAGAAGGCGCTCCTGCTGGCCCCGGAAATGCCAGAGCATCTCAAACGCCAAGGCATCATCCTGAGCAGTTTTCGAGCGGAGGCAGCGTGAAGACTACCGCAGACATCGCCATAACCCAGGAAGGTATTCCCCCCGCTGGCCCCCCCCGCATTTCCGTGGTGATTCCGCTGCATAACGAGCAGGAGACTCTCGTTGAACTTTATCAACGGACCCGCCGAACGATGGAGGCTGTAGGTGAGCCCTGGGAACTGGTGCTGGTCAATGACGGCAGCACCGATGAAACGCCGACGCTGCTCGACGCCCTGTATGCCGACGATCCGCGGGTGGTAGTGGTCCATTTGCGCCGCAATTACGGCCAGACGGGGGCGTTGATGGCAGGCTTCGACCATGCGCGGGGGGAGGCGGTCGTCGCGCTGGATGGTGACCTCCAGCACGATCCCGAAGAAATCCCCAAATTCCTCAGCAAGCTCAGGGAAGGGTTTGATCTGGTCTCCGGATGGCGAACCTCACGTTCCGATGCCTTTCTCACCCGTACCCTCCCCTCCCGCATTGCCAACTGGCTCATGGCAAAAATCTCGGGAGTGGCACTGCACGACTTCGGAACAACATTCAAGGCCTACCGCCGGGAAATCCTGACCGATCTGCATCTCTACGGCGAACTGCACCGCTTCGTTCCGGCGCTTTCCACCTTGAACGGGGCACGAATTGCGGAAATCCCCATTTCGGACCTGGGGCGCAACCGCGGCAAATCTCACTACGGCCTCTCGCGTACCTTCCGGGTGATGTTCGATCTGGTGACGGTGGGCTTCCTCCTGCGCTACATGACTCGACCGCTCCACCTTTTTGGCAAGCTCTTCCTCATCTGCTCAGGAGTGTCGTTCGCGATCGGCCTCTTTCTCGCCTATCGAAAGCTGTTCGAGGGAGTGCACCTGTTCCTCGAACACGGTCCCTTAACCCTGCTGGCAGCGGTTCTCATGCTCGCCGGCGTCCAGTTCCTCGCCATTGGCCTGTTCGGTGAGATCCTGGTGCGGACCTATTTCGAATCGCAAAACAAGAAGATTTACGCCGTGCGTAGGGTCCTGCGGCGCGAGGAATAGCAGCGGGAGCGAAGGGGTCCTCCTCACCGTGAAGACAATTTGTGGAACAGTACCCCCTCAATGAGCATGATCACCTGGTTGCCGCAAAGCGATGCCTTGTCCAGAAAGAAATCCGCACCACACTGAGAAGCGAACGCCCGGTATTCGGGTTGGTCAAAATTTGAGATGATGCCGACCTTCGCCTCAGGGTAACGCGCTTTTATTTCCTTCGTCAGTTCGAGGCCGTTCCTGCCACGGAGGCGGAGATCCACCAGGACAATATCGGGAACCCTCAGATCAATCTTCGCGATAGCCTCCTCACCGTCGCCGGTTTCCTCGATGGCGATGGCGGGCATGGAATCCTTGAGCAAACCTGCCAGGGACTTTCGAAAGAATTCGTTTTCTTCGATAACCAATATCGAAAACATCCTGATTCGTTCCCATGCTCCCGAGGGAGGCACAACGAAAGCACGAGGGTCCTGAAGGATCAGTCCTTCCTCTCCGGCCGGGGGGCCCGGCACCAGAGGCGAAATGTGGCCTTCGTTTAGGGTTGCGCCTAGAGGGCCTCCCAACAAGAATTCAGAAAACACGATCATCAGCCGGTGGAAAGTGGTAACGCTGTCATTATCCGCCCGTCTGCGACCCGGTAAATGGGGGTATTTGGGTATTTTGGAGGGGGTAAGACCGCATTTTGGAGGCACCTTGGCAGAGGGTAGCTGCGGCATGCCGTCCAACTTCAATCGGAATGCTCTTAACAGGTCTTCACTGCCCGGGCGGTGATGGTGGATCGGGGCGGCCAACGGTGGCGAGGTGCCACCTTTCCCTGTAAATGAGGATCAGGTTTCTGAGGTAGATGACGAGCCCGGCGGCCTGGCCAACGATGAAAACGGGGTCTTTGCGGAAGATCGCATAGACCAGCAGAAGCGCCCCCCCAATGACGCTGAAGATCCAGAACGAAAGAGGCACGACACTCCGCCCTGCCCGTTCGCTGGCAATCCATTGGACCAGAAAGCGGGCGGAAAACATCCCCTGAGCCAGAAAGCCAAGGGTGAGCAGACCCTTTTCCAGCAGCTCCGGGTCATTCCAGGTTAGCCAGCCAGCCATCCTCGCCCCACCTCCACACCCTTCCCTCCTGACGCCTCAGACCTCACGCCTGATTTTTCCAGGCAGCCAGGTCTGCTCCATCTCAGTCCCCGTGAGGCTCGTCGGTGGCGGAGCGCTTTCCGACCAGCTCGATGCCGTATTTCTTGATCTTGTAATGGATGGCCCGACGGCTGATCCCCAGCAGCTCCGCCGCATCCTTCTGGACCCAGCCGGCCTGCTGCAGAGCTCGAATGATGGCCTGGCGTTCGCTCTCATCCAGCGAAAAACCTTCACTGGCGCTGGCCGCCGGGGCCTTTGGCTTCATGTCGGCAGGCCTCGGGAGGTTGAGATCACCGGGGCGCAGGACCCCGTCGCGGCAGAGGACCACCCCGCCTTCCAGTGCATTCTTCAATTCTCTCACATTCCCCGGCCAGGGGTAGTCGACAAGCCATTTGACGGTATCGGAAGGCAGTTTCGCCATCGGCAGCTTGTGGCTCTCACAGAAGGTCTCGACAAAATGCTGCGCCAACAGCGGGATATCCTCTTTTCTGTCACGCAGGGGCGGGATCTTGAGGGTGACCACACGCAGACGATAGTAGAGGTCTTCCCGGAAATTCCCTTCTTCGACCTCTTCGGGCAAGTCCACATTGGTTGCCGCAATCACCCGGCAATCCACCGGGATCTCACGCAGATCGCCGATCCGGCGGATCTTGCGATCTTCCAGGAAGCGCAGCAGCCGCATCTGCATTTCAGCCGAGATATTGCCGATTTCGTCCAGAAACAGGGTCCCGCGGTCCGCGGCCTCGATGAGGCCTTTCTTATCGCGGATGGCGTGCGTAAAGGCCCCCTTCACATGACCGAACAGCTCGCTTTCAAGGAGCCCGGTGGGGGTCGAGCCGCAATCCACCACCACGAACGGATGATGCCGCCGGGGGCCTCGTTCGTGGATCAGCCGCGCCACCCGCTCCTTGCCCACCCCGCTCTCCCCCAGGATGAGCACGTTGATACCACTGGGGGCAATCCGTTCGATCAGTTCGTAGAGTTCCCTCACGGCCGCGCTTTTGCCGCCGGTCAGGACCTGGTTCATCGGCGGCAGACCTTCCTGGGCCACCTGCGGAGAGCGGCTGCGCAACAGGTCTTTCACCTTGGCCACCAGTTCGCGGCCGTCGAAGGGTTTGGTCAGGTAGTCCACCACGCCGGCTTTGACCGCCTTCACGGCATCGGCAATGGTGCCGTAGGCGGTGAGAAAAATGACCGGAAGGTCGGGGCGCAGGGCGCGGACTTCGGTGAACAGGTCCATCCCTCCCATTCCCGGCATGCGCACATCGGTGACGACGAGATCCAGGGGGTGGGCTCGGAGGATTTCCAGCGCTTCCCGACCGCTGTCGGCGGTATGCACGCGGAACCCCGCCGAGCCGAGGCGAGCTTCAAGGACCGCCAGGATATGGGGATCATCATCCACAATGAGGATAGCCTGTTTCGGCGTTGCCGTCTGCTCCGAACTCCGCTCTTTCAAGGCGAGGAGACTCCCTGCTTACGTTCCTGGTACTTCAGATGAATGGCTTCCAGGCTTTCGATCTGATGCTTGAGCCGTCGTGCTTCCTTCTCCTTGGCATCCAGCCGGGCCTTGATCCGCTCGATTTCCCGGTCTTTGGCCTGGAGCAAATCGCGGCACACGGCAGTGCTGCCGATGCTGATCTTCTTCACCGGCGGCTGGTGCTCCCGGACCTGGTTCTCAGGTACGCCCGGCGGCGTCAGGCGCAGGAGGAAGGGTGTCAGCATGCGTGGGTCTTCATCCTCTATGGGGTGTGGCAATTGCTGGTCCCAACATTCCCACGTCGCCAGCGCCTGGCCGAACTCCTCCGGAGTCTGCGCCATCACCAGCCGGGTCGCCGCGAGGGCGAACAACGCCTTACGACTGAGCGCCTCGGGTTGCGCACTTTCGCTGATGATCTCGAAGAGCACCAGGGCTTTGTCGAAGTCTCCCTCCCGGAACGCCTGCAAACCTTCCTGCCAGGTCAACAATTCGATTTCCTGTTCCGGCGGCTCCACCCTGGGTGGTTCGGGTTGCTGCCGGACGGTGCACCCGAAGATCCCGATTCCGGCAAACAGGACGATCATCAGGGACAAGCGCTGGCGCCCCCCTGACCGTGTGAAGCAGTGCATAGGCATTCCTTTATGACTTGCCTGGATTTCCCTGAAATGAAGGGGCGGCAAGGGGACCCTCATGCTCTCCCATGGCGCTGTCGTCTCGAGGTTCTTCGACCCTGGCCAGGGCGGGAAGCGTGAACCCGAAGGTGCTGCCCTCGCCAAGCCGACTCTTCACCCAGATCATGCCCCCGTGGGCTTCTACGATGTATTTCGAGATGCTCAGCCCTAGGCCCACACCATCAACCTGATCCCGTGCCCCGGCCGACCGATAGTACTTGTGGAACACGAGCGGCTGCTCCGCTTCGGGAATACCCGGACCGGCGTCGGCCACCGAAAACTCCAGTTCGAGACCATCCGTTCTGCTGGCGGAAGTAACGGCAACAACCACCTCCGTGTTTGGCGGAGAAAATTTGATGGCGTTTCCCAGGAGATTCAGGAGGACCTGCTGCAGATTGTCGGGATCGCCCATGATCAGAGGCAGTTGCGAGGGAAGCTGCGCCGAGATGGTTATGCCTTTGGCTTCTGCGGCCGGACCCACCCGGTAAATGCAATTGGCGGTGAAAACTGCGGGATCGAGAGGACGCAGGTCGATCTTGAGCGCTCCTGCTTCGAGGCGGGAAACCTGCATCAGGTGACTGAGGAGGTCGGAAATCCGTTCGATTTCTCCTCCCGCAATCTCCAGAAACCGCCGCTGCCGCTCGTTGATCGGTCCCATCAGCTCCTCGGCAATCATGTTCACCGACTCCCTGATCGAGGTGAGCGGCGTCCGGATCTCATGACTCAACATCGAAATGAAGTCCGAGCGCATCTGTTCTTCCTGTTTCAGCAGCGTCGCCATCTCGTTAAAGGCTCCGGCCAGTTCCCCGAATTCATCCCGCGACTGGATGCGGATGGGCTCCGTCAGGCCGCCGCCGGAGATGGCCCGGATGCCCCGGCGCAACTCTCGCAACGGCCGATTCATGGAATGAGTCAGGAAAACGCTTCCCAGCAATCCCACCAGGATCGAAAAGCCCAGCCCCACAAAACCGAACCGGACCGCCATCCGGCCGCGCTCGTTGAGCACCAGCATTTGTTCCTCGATCTGCTGCTCGTTTTCGCCCCGGGCATTGGAGATGATCTTGATCCAGTCATTGATGAGGGTCTCCGGGATCCAGAGAGTTTTGGCCGGATCCTCTTCCACCGACCCTTTCCCGGCATCCGGCAACTGTGCCATATAGTCCCGATAAAGCTGCTTCCATGGTTCGTTGTCACCACCACCCGATGGCTCCAGCAGCAGGATCTTGGTCAGGTTGGCCTCAAATTCCCGTTGCGCGGCGACAAAATACTCCTTGTAGTCTTCTTTTTTCAAGAGATCATATTTGCTCTCACTCTCGGCCATCCAGAGCAGGCTGTCGATCATCTTCTTGGAAGCCGAAGAGATCCGGTAGTTCCGGTTGGCCACGTTTTCGGAAATGGTCATGATCTGCTGGATGTGGAAAAACAGAATGAGAATGGTGCCGTAGAAGATGGAGACCAGCACCAGGTACCATAAGAAAAGCTTGAACATGATGCCGAATTTGATCTTCATGGGCTCACCGGCCTATTCATCCTTAGCTGCAGGCGTATCCCGCACTTTTTATCCCCGCCAGAAGCTCCACCGCCGACGCTCTTTGGTCGGGACCTCGGCAGTCGGTTCGTCTTCCCCTTCCCCGGTAACGCCATCATAAAAGGTAAGCTGGGGAAAAGGAATCACCCATCCCTGTTCATTGCAGGCTTCAAGAGCAATCCGGGGCAGCATTCTGGTGAGTCGATCATAGTGACGGGCGGCCTTGCCGCCAAACTCGACCAGAATGACAAAATCCAGCGATTCTCGACGGGCTTCCGTGAATTCCACCCTCACCCCCAGCAGGTCCTTGGCGAAGCTTTCCTTACCGAGCTCCCGTTCGAGCACCTCCTGCAGCTTCTCGGGAATCGCCCTCAAAGATTCCTTCTGATGCCGCGGATCGAGGCGAAAAGAGACGTTCAGTCGAAATCCGGCGGAGAGATTGGTAGGGTTCTGCTTGAGAAATTCGGCAGTTGGATAGGTCTTGCAGCCTCCACCCGGCAGAAGCAGGGTCACCATTTCGGGGGTTTGTACCTGGACCCGGCCCAGGGTCCCGTCGGCAAGCAAAACCCACTCCTTTTCCTTGCACGGGAACCAGGGTTCCTCGGGTTCATAGGGGCGCGAGGTGAGGTTCATGAGATCCTTCAGGGGAAGCCTGAGCAATCCGCCTTTGAGATTGGGATTGAGCAACTGGGTATGAAAATTCAGGGCCTCAACCTTCCAGGGAATTCCCCCGTAGAGGAGGCGCTCCCCTTCTCGAACCGTCCCCAGATTCAACAGAAACTTGGCATCATTCCAGAACTTCGGCACGGTCTGCCGGGCGGTCCAGATGATCCCCAGGAGAAACAGAAAGGCAACGCTGAGCAGGACCCAGTCCCCCGCCAGGTAGAGTGCCAGCAGGAATGCCCCATTGGCCGCCACAAAAGTCAGCAGGTAATAGATCAGGTCCGAAAGGCGAGTGGAGAAAGTCCGTTCATCAGCCTTATGGAGCGGGCTGAAGCGGTATACCAGGCGATAGATGGCGCGGCAGAGCACCACCACCAGCCCCGCCGCGAGCACCGCCAGGACGAAGTTCCTCCCCCGACTCTTGAAAAACGACTGCATAACGTCCTGAAAAGATTCCAGGAAGGGTTTCTGTTTCTTGAGCTCTTCGGTCAGCTGGAAATTCACCACCGCCAGCTGTCCCATCCCCGCCTGTTCCCGCTGCCGCCACCCTTTTTCCACCTCCAGGAGCCGCCCCCGGAGCGCCTCATCCTGCTCGTCAAGCTCGCTCAGAAGCTTCTGGAGGTTTTGAACCGCATTCTTTGCCAGCGTGATCTGGTTTTCGAAATAGGCGGCTTCCGAACGCAGCCGCTCGATTTCTCGAGGCCGGGCGGTGAGACCCTTCAATTCCTTGATGAGCGGCCCCAGGATCTCCTGGATCTCTTCCTGCCAGTCAAAACGTTCCCGCGGCCTGGCGGTGTAGACGTCGATATTGACGCCGGTGGCAATGCGCTCAAAGTCCCGGGCAAGAGCGGTCATGCGGGCATTCAGGTCGGCCAGGTCTCTCAGCACCCTGGCCTTCTGCTCTTCCGTCCTGACCAGATCGAGTTCTCTTTCCTTATCGTCGACCTGGCGTTTGTATTCGGCGAGTGACTCCACAATAGTCTTCAGAGTGGGGACGGCAATATCGGCCGGAGCTGTCTGCAGCTGCTCAACAGGAACAGTGCCGGTCTCCGGGGGCGGATCACCCCATAAAGGTACGACGCCGTGCGGAAGCAGCATCCCCACCGCAACTATCAGCGAGTACAGAGCGGTTCGTGCTTTCATGAGTCAGGATCATCTCCCTCCAGGTAAGCGTTGCTTGATTCTACTACGCTTCCCCGTCAAAGACCAGCCGCCCCCCGGTTTACCCGAAACGGCCGTTTCCCGGGAGCTTGTCCGCGATGGTCAGGTCGAGCCATCCCGGATCGTCTTCTTTCATTCGCAGACGGCGACCTCAACGCCACCCGTAATCTCGAGCAGCTGCTCGACGGTGATCGGCACCGCCGAATGCTCATTCCCGGCTGCCGCATAGACCCTGGGGAACCGGCGCATGGAGCGATCGACGACCACCTTGAGCCCCACCGGCAGGAGGAATGGGCAGACGCCACCGGGCGCATAACCCGTGTGCGCAGCCACTTCCTCAGCCTCAGGCAACCGGGCCTTGCCGGTAACGCCCACGGCCTGCTTGAGCTTCGACCCTTTAACGCGCACATCCCCTGAGGTCACCACCACTACCGGAGTCCCCCCGATGATAAAAAGAATGGTTTTGGCGATCTCGCCCACCGAACATCCGACCGCCCTGGCCGCTGTTTCCGAAGTGGGCGTCGGTTCCTCGAACTCCCACACCTCGATGCCTCGTTCCCGGAGATACTGCTTAACGTCTTCGATAGTCGGCATAGTCAGTTCTTTCCATTGGGATTATCCCGGCCATGAAACTCGCTGGCACAGAGAATGCCTTTATCACATCCCATGCCTTTTGTCAGGCCAAAGCCTGGTCTCCAAATGGTGACCCGACCGCTTCCGCCGGTCTTTCTTTCATTTGACAGAGGGGCAAAAGGTCATCTATAGATATTGTGAAAATGGGAGTCAGGATCTCCCGATTGCCAGGTTGTCATGCAGGAATTGAGTCACAAGGCTTATTGAACCACCCAATCAGTGAAGTATTGTGACCGAGAATTTGGTCAGGAAGGCCAGCCGCGATGCTGGCCTTTTTTTGTTTTGTGGCTCCGGATAGGCGTCCCCAGCCCGGAAAAATTATTGCTCTGGCCAGTGAGAATACCGGAGACAGACCCGCCGGACCGGATGACCACCAGCATTACAGGAGAGCGCGGTATGCAAGCCACTCGGAGACGGGAAGCTATCGTCTTAAGTGAAGAACAAGTTCGGAAACTGGAACGGATTCTGTGTTCGAGAAACAGCTCCCGGTCAACCATCGTTCGTGCGCGGGTGCTGTTGCGATACACTCGTGGGGAAGCCATCAAGGCCATCGCCCGCAGCGAGGGGATCAGCCGTCCCACGGTTCAATTATGCATTGACAAAGCATTGTCGGGAGGCATCGAGACCGCGATTCAAGATCTGGTCCGCCCGGGACGTCCCCGTACGGTGACCCCTGAAGGACGCGCCTGGATTATGCAGCTTGCCTGCTCCAGGCCGAACAACTACGGTTATCCGGGCGAGATATGGACCCTCAGTCGGCTCACTGCACATGTCAGAAGCCATGCGCTCCGCGCTGGCCATGGGTGCCTTGAGAACGCCCCGAAGTACATCATTCGCAGAATCATCAAGGAATCCTCGCACTGTCCCCATAACGTTGCGTACTATTTCGATAAAGAGTCTCTTGCACCGCGCGAGGGCACCACTTCACTGTTGCTTGTAACCAAAAAGGTCCAGCTTTTCCAAAAGAACAGCCCACCTCCAACCACCGACGACCCGGAGTGGGAAGGCAGGAAATCAGGGATGGCCAACGAGGGCTTCGATCTTGTCGCGGACCTCGCCCCCGAACAAGATTGGCATCCTTTGTGGTTCAAGCGGCACGAACAAAAGCAACTGAGTACGGTCAATCTCACAGCAGGCATTGATCTCCTCGATGGCCGCGTCATCGCTCTGGTTCACAACAAGAGTGAAAGGGGCGAGGTTGGCAACTTCCTGAAGACCATCGATGCCTGTTATCCCTCAACCTGGCGAATCAGGATTGTGCCGGGTACCGGCGTTGCCGCTTCCTCAAGGACCAGCATGAAAGCCCTCAAAGACTATCCAAACCGCTTCGAATTGGATGAACAAGACAGCGAAGGACGGTGGTTGATTCTCCTGGAGGTGTTCTTCACCCGCATGATCACCTCGTTTCTCCGCTCTCTCCGCGTCAAATCACAGTCTGAACTCATTGATCGTATCAATCAGTACCTCGATGAGATCAATCTTTTCACTCTGCAAGGGTGAAGGCGCCGCAGGCCAGTAAGGGGAAATAACCATTGAGAATCGTCTTGACTTTCATTTGCTTGTGAGATAGGGAATATGCACTTTGTGCGCAGTATGGAATTGCGCACAGCAACTGATATCCATATCGCGGAATTCGCTGCTACGCACATCCAAGCCAAGAAGGCTGACGGGGGGTTAGTCCCCCGGCCGGCATTCTTGGCTTTTTTTGTTCTTTTTCAGAGCAGAGATCGC
>Ga0255347_1004994_pt1 | contig 15476 bp, 22 predicted proteins | sample wastewater_treat_2_FD_192479 | JGI IMG/M metagenome (GOLD analysis project Ga0255347, IMG submission 192479) | Wastewater microbial communities from Lulu Island WWTP, Vancouver, Canada - plant24 | ecosystem: Engineered > WWTP > Wastewater > Unclassified | place: Canada: Vancouver, British...
TGTTCATTCATATTATTTTGATTCTCCAAATATTAACATTTCAGCTTTGTACATATCAATTAATTCTTGTAATGTTGATATTCTGTCTTTATATTCTAAATCTTTTATATTCTCAATTATAATGCGTTTCTTTTTATCTATTTTATTCATTTTAGTAACTCCTTATTTTCAAAAATATTACCAATAAGTTCATAAGAATAGTTATCAGTATCATATAAATCAAATTCACCCTCAGTCATAAATTTTCCTTTTTCAAATATTACTTTTTCAGAAAACATCGGAAAAGATTCTGATTCTCTTGCATCATAAATCATTACAATATCTCCTTCATAAATCTCAACACCATTTTTATCCTTTAACCCTGTGTATTGCATTAACTCAATATCTTTTATTAATCTTGATTTTACACTTCTAAAGAAATCAACACTTAAGGGATAGTTTGATGCTTCGTGACCATACAAAATTTGTACAACTTGTTGCATTTTATTTTCTTTTTTATCCCAAGCCCTAAATTTTATTTCTCTTTCGTTATTCATTTTTGGTTTAGTGTTTTAATTTGTAATTTGTTTTAATCTCTCTCTTATTTCTTTTCTAAGTTGGTTTCTAATATTATCTTCTGATGGAATATCTAGTATTGCTTTTTCGGCATAGTCTTTGTCATACCACTTAATCCATTTACCACCACAACTATTAGTCCACCAAGAACATTTACAGTGATATTTTCCATTGACTTCGTTATCTTGGATAGTCATTTCACTTTCACCACACAAAGAACAATAAAATGGAACACTAGAATATCCACCATATTCGTTTGGTTCGGGATTTGGTTGAAATAACTTAGGCTGTTCTAATTCTATTTTTTCATCTTCTCCCACTATCCCCTCTATTTCTTTAATAATTTCTTCTCTTTGAGTTTTTAAGAGTTGGGAGATAAATTTAGATATTTTTTTGTGGTGTTTTACAGTTACATCACTACAATCTTTAGTAATTGGTCTACTTCTACCAGCAAACAAAGCATCTGCGATAGTAATAATCATCAATGTCATCAATTTTCTTTCCCAATCTGTTTTTTGCTTGTTCATTTTATATAACTTAATAAATAACAACCATAAATAGTAGAAAATAATCCTATTATTATTAGTAATGAATTTTTTTGTTTTTCAGATAGTTTTATATTCTTATAAAATAATAACTTCACTTAGGTCAAAATATAATACCCTGCGACCGCCTATAACTCTAAACTTACCTTTGCTTATTGTAGCTTCACAGACAACTCCTGTCTTTTTTATTTTAATTTTTACTGTCTTCATTTAATACCTCCGGATTTTGTTTAACTTTTAACTTAGCTAATTCTACATATTCATCAAGATTAGGGAAGCCACGCTTTATCTCTTCAATAACTTCTAGATTTTTAGCCGTCATTTTATCACCGTTGATTATCCTCTTGAAAACTCTATTCCATTTACTAGCTACTGGACTAAACATATTCTGATATTCCATTTGTTCCTTGAAACCATAAATCTTAGTTAGATAAGGCGAATAACCAACTTTCCAATTATAGTTAAACTTTAGATTTTCTTCGTCAAATATAATCAACTCTTCTTTTGGTGGTTCTAGATCTTCACGAAAATACTTAGTCATAGTTTCAATATCTTTTTTATAAATGTCTTCTATATTACTAGGGTTAAATACTCCAAACTCTAGCATACGACAATCGTCTTTGCTGATATAAATAATATGTCCTTCCGGTAATCCCTTGCTTTTCAAATAGTGAAATAATTGTAGTTTATGGTTAGGGTTGGCTTCATTATTTCTTAAATAGTTTTCAAACATATATGAAGATACACTCTTGGTTTCTAATATAAGAGTTTCTAACCCATTTGGGTAGTTTTCTTTAAAGTAGTCAAAAATATTATTCGTGGCTCTTTTAATTACGCTTGGTAACATTAGATTATCCAATTCTTGAGTGGCTTTTTCCCAGTTGGGATTTCCACCAGCTAAATGGTCTAGCCGACCACAGACTTTCAAAAGACCTTCATATTGGAAGTTAAGATGTTCTTGGCTATCTAATAGTATTCCGGCTCTGCGTAAAATTAATTCTATTATCCACTCCCAAATGTTACCCGCTTCAAATTTTCTTAGCAATCTATTATTGGCGGGATTACTAACTTCAACCCCTTTCATTTTATAGTATCGGTCTATAAAAGAACCGCCAATTTCTGACGCATAAATATAATCTCTTGGAACTGGTTTTCTTTCATTATCACGAGTTTCAAGACTATTGTTCCATATCTGTCCGAAACTCCATTTTAGATTTGTCATACTTTTTATTAATAACTAAGGGAAAAATAATTTTTTATTCTTCCCCCAGCTATTAACTGGGGTACAATATACTGTTCTCACCTGCTTACTTAAATATACTACTAAATAACATTGTTTACAATAGGAAAATTTAACTTGCTTTATCAAACAACTTACTAACTTCGTTTTGAATTTCAATTGCTTTTCTTAATCCTTCCTTGTATCCCTCATCATAAGCTATACCAATAGCTTTAATAACATTATCTGCTATTTCCTCCATACCCTTAATAGAATAAAGTACTTGGTAGTTTTTAATTATTTGTTCTTTTGTCATTTTATCTCCTAATTTCATTAAATTTTTAATATCTACTATAACCGTCAAACCACTCGTATCTACAACCACTTCTTTTTTTAGTAGCTGTTTTACTTGAAGTTTCAGGGTCGTTACACCACTCTTGTGCTTTTTCTAATGTTAGCCCTGTGGCTTGTAGTTTTGGTTTTTTACCTAATTTGTTGTAATATCTGTAAATATTGTAATATCCGGTCATAATTATTTTTTAACAGTTGATAATAAGCGTTCTCCAAAATGTAAATCCCTTTCAATACCTAAACCAAAAGGACCTTTGATACTTTCAAGTTCGTCTAAACTAAAATACCCGAATTCATCGTTCCAATCACCAAAAATTGAAACATATCCAAAAAATTCTCTAGTTTCTGGATTATATTCAGTAGCGTACCAAGTCCCTGCTCCTGTTGGGTTAAAGAACTTATAAATAATTAATGGGTCGGAATTATTTTCTTGCGAACCGACTTCCGCAAACCGTTTAAGGATTTCCTTTGTTAGTAGTTTCATACTTTTTATTAATAAATAAACTTTTTATTGTATTTAATATGTCTCAACAGTTATTTTGAAAATGAATTGATAAATTTGTCCTCTGCCTGTTGAAGTTGTTCATCAGTCATTGGAGTCATTGAATAGACTGGCGGTTTGACTTTGAAAATATCTCCCTGTTCACTTTCCAGGAAAGCCATATACCATTTGTGGGCATAATCTAATTCGTCCTCTTTTCTAATAAAATGGATTTTCTCTGTTTCGTCCATTATTCTGTCTGCAATTTGGTCGTTATATTGATTTGACATAATTTTATTTAATTTAATTTATAACTTTTATTATTATACTCTTATTATAAAGGATATTGTTTAGAATATCAAGTAGTAAGTCAAACTTGCTTTTTCCCATATTTCCAAAAGAAAAGTCTTATCTTATCTAAGTCAGTTAAACTCTTTCCGTAGTCGGCTAAAAATGAATAACAACTTTCTAGTCTCCCTAACCGACCATTTTTATAAGCGTTCCGGAATAATGATAACCACTTGGGTAGTTCTTTTCTGTTCTTCTTAAAATCTATCTTTAGTTTATCGGCAATATCAAAAGCCTTTAGTTGCCACTCTTGTCTTTTTGGTTTATCTTTGATCTTAAACTTTCCTAAGCAGTCGCCTATCGTACTAGGTTTTTTCTTCCGCCAATCGTCTAAGTAATTTATCATATTTATACTTGATTAGACTACTATTTATAGTCTATAAATATATATTGTTCCTTGTGTAGTTGTGGTTATTACTTCCCCTTAGGTTTCCTATAAGGATACGCAATATTCTACACATTGTCTTTATAATTTGGCTAGAAATAATTTGTTCCTCTCCGTTACTTAGAGCGACGGTGTGCGCCCAGCGTATAATTATCCTTTCGGACAGTATGTTTTTACTCGCCCAGGTGTAGTTTTACCGAGTAGGGTTTCCCCTTTTCATACTGCTTCCCCTAACCCCATTGCTTACGCCTCAAGGGTTACCTACGACGGTCAAGTCTTAGCTTGGTCTGGGATTAGCCAAATTATTAAAGAGCTTTTTGAGATTAAAAAAACCCCGACTTTTTGTTGGCACAAGAAATATCGGGGTCTTACTTATATTATACTTGAAATTTTTTTCTTGTGCCATATATGCTTATACTTTAATATTACAGAGTTTTTAGAAAATGTAAACCACTAAGTATCAAAAAAAATCCCCTAGCACTTCAATTAAGAATTACCAAGAGACCTGCAATAAGTATAATGCATTATGAAGTTTTGTCAATAAAGCCAAATACCATTAAATTTTCTTTCATTTGTTTTCTAGCAAGTCCGAATAATAGCATAACGTCTTTTTTAACGTTTTCCTCTTTAGATACTTGTAAAATCTGATTACAAATGTTTTGCATTTTAATAGGAATTGACTTGGCTTGTTCTTTGATTATCCGACAGTCGTGGCATAGTTTCGGTAAAATTAATTCCGATTTCAGTTCTTCTGCTTTATATTTTAGGTAGTTATATTGTTTTTCTTCTAAAAGAAAATCCTTTTTACACCTTTTACATTTTATTTTTAGTTCCATACTTTATAAGCAATTTAGCTAAGCAGTTAGACACAATAACACACAATCCGAGTGTCAAAGTAATCAATTAGAATAGGAGCTATAACAGGTTTTTCTATTTTGAGCACCTTTCTTATTTTTCCTGCTTAAATAATTATAGCATATCTAGCTCGCCATTATAAGCATAATTTGCTATCCATATCCGGCACTCAATATTATCTCTATACGCTGGGGTATTTTCTACTAATTCGTGTAATTCTCGGTGGACTATTATTGGTAGAGGGATTAAGTTACTTCTAGCACAAATAGGAAAGTGTTTATCTACTAAACCCCTTTTAATATCGCTTTTGAATATAATATGGTGGATATTGTGGGTTTTATTGCGTTTTTTGGTCAAACCAGCTTGATTAAATACCTCACAGCGTTGTCTGTTAGATAATTCTTTCATTTCCTAAATAATAAAAAAATAATACCTAAGGCTAAAAAGAACGCTACGATCTTAGACATAACTAGAGCAATCTCATTGTCTTGCTCATTTTTTTCTTTTTCGGCTTTCCAGTATTCTGATTGATAGGGATTATTGTATAGTTTTTTTGACATATTCGGTTATACTGCGGTATAATTAATTACACCTGTGTAAGACCGTCTACTCACACCGCAACGTGAAGTTAAAAGACGGTCTTTTTTTTAAAACCTTGTAATACCTAGTTTTAATACTTCGCTTCTGTTTTGCTTACCGTATTCGTGTAATGCCTTGTCTAAAAATCTCAACACGATTACTATAATAGTAGCCCACTCTGTGTTAAAAAGTTCAAAGTAGCTTAACCCGAAAGGGATAATTGCTAAAACTAATAAGCGTAACGGTTCCTTAACCGCTTCTAACAAAGGACGAAATTTTTCATTTGTTACCATAATTGTTATGAATTAATAACATTGATAATTTTTTCTTTATAGGACGTAATTTTGTTTAAGCACTCAATATCCTTGACTGCTAGTCTACCCTCAAAATCTTGTTTTACCTTATCTAACTCTACCTTTAACCTTTCTATTTCAGCTTTAAGCCTATCAATTTCGCTAGTGTCTGGCGTTGGGGTAACCACTACCGGAGAACTTATCTCATAATCTACTTTTAATGCAATACAAATCGCTCTACACAACGCATTGGCAATCAGGTCTGTGTTCCCTAATAGAACGCTATCGTGAGGGTCTATACTCTGTCCCATTTCAATTAGGACGCAAGGTGTCGCCTTAGTTAGATATTTCCACATATAATAATATCTAGTATTGGCATTACTTCTGTTCTTATAGACTATTTTAACTTCCGGAAAATAATAATCATTTATTATCTTACAAATTCTTTGACTTTCTTTGGTAGCGTAATCAGTACTTGGGTCGGGATAATCAGCAAATCCACCGCCATTGTCGTTAGGATAATCCATATCACAATGAAGTGCCAAAAATAAATCATAATCAACCTTTGAAACTTTGACGTCATTGTAGCCATACCAATCTGTTTGATAAACCTCAAACCCACGTTGTCGTAATAGAAAAGCTAATCGGTCAGTAATCCGTTTATTCGTTTCAAGCTCTTTTGGAGCACCACCACCCTTAGAAAAATGACCGCTCTGTAAACATACCTTTTTCATAGTTTTATTTGACTATCTCAAATTCTCCTGATAAATGATTAACGTCTATTGTTCTAATTGGATTGACATTATATCTAAACACACCTTTTAACATAAATTTACCAGTTGGTAATGCTCTGGGAATATATATTGACAAAGTAGTATGATGACAGCCAGTTTCTAAATCCATAATTTGAGGTTGGGTATTATAAATAATTCCATCAATAAAGGTAATGTAAAGAGTTGCTGATTTGTCTATATTCTTACAGTAATCTGCTGATACATCTATATGTTCTCCACGATTAACTTCAACTCTGTCTAAAGTTACATTACTCAATTCTAGTGGTTTGTAAGGTTTGAGATACCAGTAAAGAAATAAACTAATTAGTCCAAATGCTAATACGATTGTTAAATATGCAATCCAATTAATTATTCTTTTCATAATTTATTTTAATACAAGTGCTACTAAAGCACCAATAACTGCTAATAAAATTGTAGAAACTAAACCATAGGCAATATTCTTAACAGGGGTGAATTGGTCTTGAGTAACATAGTCTTTTTCTAGTTTATCTTTAATATCTTTTACATCTTCTTTAACAGTTTTCATCTCACTTAAAATAACTGCTACATTAGTCGTCAAGTTGTTTATTTCCTTAGTGTTATTTTGAGTTATTTTAGCCATATTATTTTTTTAATAAATTAGGTCTATTTATAACAATATATTCTCTTTCTTGTTCTGCGTTTCCACCCATTAAACCTTTAATTACATCAGGCATATTTTCCCCCATTTTACCTAAAGTTCTTTGTGTATTGTGAGATAAAACTACATTTTCAATAGGGATTTCTTTTGTTACTACTGTTCCAGTTTTACCAAACTTGTTAGCTACATTAATATCATCTGTCCAACTTGTAAGTAATTTATCTTCAACAACTTTTTTAGTTCCACCTATTCCCCGATAAAGTGTTATTTTACCTGAGGGATAAAGTTTTCTTAATGTTTCTTGTTCTTTTTCAATAGCACTCTTAAACGCTGATATAATTTTCGGGTTAGTAGCATTATTAATTTGTTTATTATATTGTGAGTCAGCAAAAGCCTGATTTCCGAACATACTTTTTTCTTCACTAATTGGCAAATCTTCATTATAGATTTTAGCCAATAAAGTTGTTAATGACCTTTTTTCGGGATTAACTACTTGTCCTTTCCAACCAGAGCTAATCATTTCATCAACAATTTCTTGATTTTCTTTTGGTTTAATTTTTTGTATATCACCAAAAGATAATGTTTTTTTACCTATCTCTTGTGTATTATCAAAATATCCACTTGGTCTTCCATTAATTAATCTAACTTCTTTTCTATCAGAATTAACGTCTAACTTTAAAATCTTGTCAGAAATGTCTTTAAATAATTTAGTATCACTATCTCTTAAATATCTATCAACTACTTCTTTTTTGTCGTTCCCAAACTTTACTATATTATCAAGCATATTTCTTAAATTAGCTATTTCACCTTCTTGTTTAAACGTGTCATCAAATCCTTTTACTGCTTCATTATCTTGACCGCCACTTTGTTTTGCTAATTGATAATATTTTTCTCTATTTTGTTTTAATAAGTTCATTTTTTCATCTAATTCTTTTTGTATATTAAAATAATCGTCAAGACTTTCAGGCTTAACCCTAGTCGCATAAGTTTCAATGTCTTCATTAGCTCCAATATAAACATTATATTGTGAAGAATTATCATATTTTTTAATATCTTCAAAAGTTATTTTATTACCATTAACTATTTCCGCCCTTATAGGTTTATTTTTTGCTAATAAGTTAGGTATTTCATCAGAAACAGTTTTAGCTGATTTTTTATAAACTACGTTTTCTAATGCTTCTCTGACTTGTGGCGGAACGTTAAGATTTTCACCGTTTTCTTTAAATATCCACGAAGTCCCGTCTTTAGCTAATCTTGGTATTGCTCCCGTTTTTTGTTTGAAATCATCAATTATTTTCCAACTATCAATTAATTCATCAGGTAAATCTGCTTTACTACTTAAACCATAAAACTTTCGTAATGCATTATAACTATCTTGGTTATAAGCTACTTTTTTAAGACTAGGAAGTTGTTTTGTATCGTCTATTAAACCTTTAGTATTAGGCATATCGAATTGCGACAAAGGTGAGTATCCAGTTGCAGCGTCTAGTAACATACCCCCGACCGTTGGTTTTTGACCTCTAACTAAATCCATAGCAATTCCTTGTCCAACATTTCCTAATGAGCCAACTACTTTTTCATTTAATTGAGTATTTTTTGGAAGATACTTCGCAAGTAACGGATTAGTTTGTGCCACAAACCCTAAAATCTGTGGTAGTGAACCGATTGCCTGTCCGGCACCAGTAGAAAAATCACCCCCACCAACCTTTGAAATTACGCCACCTAGTCCCCCAGATACAGCGAGTTTTGTAGGGGTAATATAGGATAGCCCTTTACCCGTTAAAGCAGTTTGTAAAGCACTCAACCCGCCTTGTACTAATGTCTTACCACCCGACTTAAACCCTTGGTCAAAACTACCTTCTGTACCAGCAAATTGTCTAGCAGCCAAAGCTTTATCAAAAGCATTTTGTGCTGACTCTGGTTTATTTCTAGCCATTTGAATAGCTCCCCAACCTGTTGCCCCTAAAGCTCCTATATTAGCTAAAGACTTTACTATGGGAGTACCAAAAGATTTCGCAGCACTAGAAATCATTTTCCAACCACTTTCTACTGGTGTACCTCTAAGTTCTTCCCAAGTTGCCATAGTTAATAATTTTCTTCAGTTATAACTGGTTCTGTATAAACATCACCCATATTTTCACTACTAGAGTACATATCTTCTTTGGTTTGTCTTTGTAGTTTAAGCATTTCGGTTACATTTTTAATTTTATTTCTTGCTACCTGTGGAGTATCAGTTATTTGCGGTAACATCTTTCGGTACTTAATTTCGTCTTCCTTTCTAAGCACACCGCCCTCCATAGCCTTACCGACTACTTGAGCAATAGCAGTCATTTTAGAATTAAATGATTGTGCGTCTACATCATAAGGATTTGCAGCCCTAGCTCTACCTTGAATAGGTCCCATTATGTCCTTAAATTGTTCTATTGATGTAGTTAGTGAACCCATTTGTTTAATAGAAACTTCAAAGTCAGATAATTCTTTCTTTTGTCCGGCAGTTAGAGTTGCACCCTTACGAGATTTTGCTTGTTTTTCTTGATATTTCGTTTCATCATTATACATATTCATTAATTGAGAATATGCAGATTTATCCCCAGCTTGATAAGCCTTGATAGCAGCACTATATAAAGTTTCCGGAGTATAACCAGTTAAACTACCACCCATTTGTCCAGTTTGTTCTGTTGCTTGATATGGAACCCAATCATTTTGGGTAGCGTCCCATTTCCATTGACCCCCTGGACTTAGAATAGGTTCTTGACTAATTTCTTCTTGTGCTTGGACTTGTCCTTGAGGTGTTGGTAATTCCCCAGTTTCTAATCCTGTTGGTTGAATTGGTTCTTCTTGCATTGGTTCTTGACCTGTCGGTTGAGATAAACCACCTATAACTGCTTGTCTAGTTAGTGGACTACTTAACACGCTTCCAGTAGCACTTATAGCCGAAGGTATTCCTTTTTCAATACCAGTCTGTAATATAGGTCCTATAATCGGATAAGTTAATGGTCTAGTTAATTCAAAACCTTTAGGTATAAGACCTTGTCCTGCTTTTTGTACTAAAGACCCTCTTGCTTTTTCAATTATCGGTCTTAATGTTAAAATTTCTGATTGTGTAGTTAAGGCATCTTTCAGTTCCGGAAACATCTGTTTTAATGTATCTCTCATAGTTTCAGCTACTGTCATTTGAGCTATTTTTGCCGTTGACCCTCGTGGAGTTGTCGCCATCGCTTTTCCAAACTTAGAGTTAGCAGCCCTTAAGATATTTAGAGCTTGTTTTGCAGTTATACCGTTCTTATATTTTTGTTCAGCGTTTTTGATTATTTGTTTTAATCCTGCCACGACCTCATCATCTAAACCAGCTTGGTGTATCTTTAGTTGTTCTTTTAATGCTTTGGTTACGATCTTACCGTCAATTTTTAGATTACTTCCAGCTTCATCAATTGTTTGTTGGATTATTCCCTCTGCTTCTTTTAATTTAGCACCCAAGGTACCACCCCTGTTCTTTTCTGATATAGGTCCTAGTAATTCATCTGTGTTTTTACCATATTTACTTGCTAAATCATTTACAGTTTGACCGAATTTTTTAATGATTACGTTTTCGCTAGTACCACTTGCTTGAATTGCCTTTTCAGCTATTTTTTTACCAGTCCATTTAAGTCCTTGACCTAAAGCACTCATACCGCCACCTATCGCAGCACCTCCTAGTGTTCCACCTAATGCTTTACCATATCCACTAGAACCAAAACCCCTCATACCACCACCTAAAGTAGCTAATCCAGCTTTCCCAGCAACACTTGTAATTCCTAATGCTTTAGAACTTGGTAAAAGCCAACTTCCAACCTCTACTCCTGATTTAAGACCTCTACCTAAATAATCACCGACATTTCCAGTTTTACCGGCAGCTACTTGGTCTTGGGTATATTGACTAAACTCTGGCATTTCTGTTTCACTTGCTTGACCTAAAGCCTTACTCTCTTGTGCTAGACGTTGATAAGTTTCCATATCACCTAATTCACGAGCCTTTTTCATTAATTTATTTAATTCTAAAAGTTTTTGAGTATTTGCTTCTTGACTAGCGACATAACCACCAGTTTTAGCTCCCGAAATAACATCTTTTATGTTAGCAGTGGTAGTTGGGGCTAAAAAGTTTCCTATCCTTTCAAAAATACTTTTCTTTGGTTGTGGTAAGTTAGTTTGAGCAATTAAGGCACTAGGTCCGGTTATTCCAGTAGATAAAGTAGACCTAGTCCCAGTAGGAGCAGTATAAGTCCCGCCTAATTCTTTTACCTTTTTAGCAATAATGTCTTCGGGGATTTTATTGCTTCTTAACATTTGTATTACTTCTTGTGATGTTGCCATATTATTATTTTAGCTTATGCTAAACTGCTTGATAAACGATTAAACTTAGTTGAGGTTGAAAGGTTTTTACTACTGGTTTGTGTTGAATTTAATTGTATTCCACCACCTAAAATAAGATTTCCGTATTTATCATATTGTAAATTACTTGGAGTAGTACTTTTGATTTGTACATATCCTTTATCGTCAATCGTAATTCCTTCAAGTAATTTATTCGCCTGTTGTTCTGGAGTTGTTGGAGTAGTTGTTGGTTTTGGTTCTTTTGTTGGTGTCAGATATGCACCTAAACCACTACCAGTAGACGCCTTAGCTTTTCTATTAGACTCTTCAATATCTACTAATGTTTTAAGATAATTAACTCTACCAGCATAATCTGATTGAGCATAACTCATTAATGTATTTACAAGGTCAGCTTTAGAACTGGCTTCGGCACTTAACCTTGACCGACTTCGTAGAATATCAGCATATTGAGTTCTTAACGGTTCTTGTTCGGCATTAACCATACGACCTCTTTGACCTTCGGTTATAAGATAGTCGCCAATTTCTTTATTGATATTAGGTTCTATTTTTGCAATCTTATCCTCTATATCCGCCACAGAAGTATCTATATCTGTAATTAGTTTTTTAACATCAGTTAATCCGGTTTCCCCTGCGTATTTTTTATAAAGACTAGCATAATCTGGTTGATTATAAACCGCTTCGGCATATTGGTTTTGAAGATTAGAAAACCCTTTTTGAGGTTTGTATTGATTAGATTGAACTGTTTGATTTAGTTGTGCAGGATTAGGTTGTTTCTGCATTACATTAATACCTTTTGAAGTAGCGTCAGCTACTGCACTAGGTTCGTCCCACGCAGTATAAGCCTCTGTTCCATATCTAGCTATACTTTCTTCTCTTGATAATTTCATATTTTATTATAACTTTTAATAATTTTTTGTAACTCATTAACCCCACCGATTAGTAATGGAATTAATTCATTGTAATTTATAGCCTTAACCCCATTGTCATCAGAAATAACAACTTCGGGTAATACTTTTTCAACATCTTGAGCTATAAGCCCTAAGTGTTTTTTATTATCTAGTTTTTTGTTTAAGTTTTTCCAATTAAATGTAACTGGTTTTAACTTTGATAATAAATCTAAATTATTACTACTTTCTTCTATATTCTTTTTTAGTTTCTCGTCTGAACGATTAGAGAAGTTATAAGCCCAAACAGTATCACAACCGTCTATGTTTTTTTCGTTCATATCTATATTACTTCCCATTGTCATTTTACCCGAACCAGTAGTTATGTATAAATTTCCGTTACTACGAGTATTGATATAAACGTGAGAATTAGTAGTGTGAAAATATGATGTATCAGAATTAGTACTTTTAACAAAAAATTCATTTGAACTTGGACAAGTTAACAAGAAGTTATTACTACTATCAACTCCTAAACTACCGTATCCACTAGTTCCTGTACATAAAAATGATTTATCATTATTTACAACAAAATCACCATAAGCTCTTATTCCGCCATCACCTATACTTGTTGGAGTCAATATTCCTTTTATCGTTCCTCCTTTAGAAAATGTGATATATGGATTACTATCTAATATAACCAAACTAATTCCTAAGGTTGAATCTCCTAAAACTATTCCACTAGTAGCTAATTCAATAGTTGAACTATAAAGTTTATTGCTTCCAATAGTCCAACCACCAATAGTTCCTGATGTAGATGTTATTGTTCCAGTTATATTTGCATTAGTAGCTGTTAATAATCCAGACATATTTACTCTAAAAGGAGCAGACGCAAAATTAGCATTTCCTAGATAAATTCCGTTACTATCAGCTTTAAATATACTATCACCACTTCCAATTGATATACTTCCTCCAACAAAACTAGAAGCGGATATTATCCCCTTAACAGTAAAAGTACCAGCAGAACTATCATACATAGCACCAGCACCACTAGAATAAGCACCCAATGTAACATCTCCAGCATTAGTGCCACTTATTTCAGCCTTAAATATAGAATTTGAACCATCGGTAACATTTAATCCAGTTGAAGCGTCTAATGTAATTTGTTCTATTCCAGATAATCCATAACCGTGAAAACCAGTATTATTAATTATAGTTGAATCTAAAGTTCCATTATTCACAAATATCCCTGTTTTATTTATTCTTAGAGGTCCATATCTTAGTCCTCTAGTAGAACCAAATTGGTTTTCTTGACCGATAGATAAATTATTTTCATAACTATCAGTATTCCAATTAGGAGTAGTAACGGTATTTTTAGCCATTAGAGATTGCCCTCCTGTTCGTACTCAAAAATAATCTTTGAAAGTGAAGGCATAGTTGATGTTCCGGATAAGATAATTTGTATTTCTAAATCATCACATCTAAAAGAAGCACCCATACCGAATAGTTTAGTCGTAACCGTCCCCCCGTCAGTAGCATAAGAAGCTGTCCCAATAGTAGTCCAAGAACTTGATTGGTCTTTCTTATATTTAACCGTAATAACTTCCCCACTAGCTAAAGGCTTAAAGAAAAGTTTAGCCCTTGAGATAGTATTAGGGTTATTAGTAGTAATAATTAAACTTTCGTAAGTTGCCGAAAGTTGATTTGTAGTTGTAGAGAGTTTATCTATTCCGTAAGTGGTATCATTTTTCCAAGAAACATATAAGTCATTTCCAATAGATTGAACGCACCCTATATCAACTGTCGTCCCTTGTGTTACCCCCGCTGAAATAGGATATTCAAAGTTAAGTCCTTCGGGATAACCTATTTCTGGTTGTCCATAAGAATAAACCCCTCTGTAAGCAGTAGTTGAAGTTCCTCCGGCTAATCCAAATAGACAAAGTCCCTTATAATTAGTTTCTGCCCCAGGGTAAATATAAACTGTACTAGCTTGTCCGATAAATGGTATTTTTTTGACCTTGTTAGTAGCTCCTGTATAACGATAAATGTTCCCAGCACCGCCAGCAAAAACATAAACTGCTTCTTGATTAGACTGTATACTTGAAATTCCCCCACCCTCTAAAACTTCGGTAAAGAAATTATAAGTTGAAGACGTACCGTCCCAAAAGAAAAGGAAACCTCTAGTGGCTTGAGTAATAGTTTCGTTATCATTGACCGCCATTACTAGATATTCCCCCATTACTCCTAAATCTCTTATATGATACCCTGTCGGAAATGTTAGTTTGTTATAAGTCCAAGTAGACTCGTCCCATTTTCCTAAATATCTACCATTAGCAATAGCGATAAAATTCATAAATGGAAGTATTGGCGAAAAATCTGATACTGTTTGGACATTAGAAGTTTGCCAATTATCAGTAAAAGAGTCATCAGATAATTTCATACGACCTATTTGTGAGTTTTGCCGATAATACAAATAATTTCCATAAACCGCCATACCTTGACCTTTAGAATTAGCTACTGTCCTTAATAGAGTATAAGTTCCGGCACTATTTTTGTAAATCTTTCCCGTATCTCCATAAGAATAAACTAAGGCGTTATAAGGAACAATCCATTTTACAAGGTCAGTAACGGTAGTTCCACTATCCTTGACTAAAGCTTTGTTTGCAGTAATAAAATCAGGGTCAGATTTATAATCTAGTCCAACAGAATATCTACACGAACCCATTTGTCCGCTTTTAGAACCTAGACTCCAACCACCATAAAATTTTGAAATTTCTAAATTTGACATTATGAAGAAGATAACCCAGTTGGATAATCGTTGGGATTTTTAACCTCTAATGAACCTTTAACAAATACCTGATTAGCACTTCTTGAAAGGAAACGTCTTTTCAAATCTACTATTCCAGCGTCATATAAGTTCTTATAGAACACACTTCTTTTTTCTTCACCTGTATGCATAAAATAATGCTCTAGTGGTTTGTAAATCAATATGTCTTGAAATCCGTCAGGAATAATCGGGCAATCACCAATAGTGTAAGAAGCTCCAGCAGTTGTTGCCCCCTCATAAGTTTTCTCTAAAGCAAGATTGGTCGCATCGGTAAAAGTTCTTATCTTATACCAAAGACCGTCCGGAAGTAAAATCTGTCTTCCAACCATAGCCGAAGTAAATGTTGTTCCGCTACCAACGATAGCTAAAGAGTTAT
>Ga0255347_1004995_pt1 | contig 15473 bp, 15 predicted proteins | sample wastewater_treat_2_FD_192479 | JGI IMG/M metagenome (GOLD analysis project Ga0255347, IMG submission 192479) | Wastewater microbial communities from Lulu Island WWTP, Vancouver, Canada - plant24 | ecosystem: Engineered > WWTP > Wastewater > Unclassified | place: Canada: Vancouver, British...
TCGCGTCGGATCTGATCTGGCGAGGGCTCGCCGATGACCCGCGCACGCTTGAGGCGGCCGAAGGGTTGGCCTGGAAGGTGGCGCGCAGGGAGATGGACCCGTACGCCGCCGGCTGGAGCCTGCGCGAACTCATAGTGAACTAGTATCTGGTCACTAGAGGAGGGGATAGCTGTGGTCCGTAAGGTCGACCATATCGGGGTGGCGGTATCCAACCTCGAGGAAGCGCTGAAGACATATACCGACGTCCTCGGGCTCAAGCTGCACGGCACTGAGGTAGTGGAGGAGCAGAAGGTACGAGTGGCGTTCATGCCCGTGGGCGACACCGAGATTGAGCTTCTGGAATCGACTGATCCGGAAGGCCCTATTGCCAAGTTCATTGAAAAGCGCGGAGAAGGCATTCAGCACATCGCCTTCAGAGTAGACGACATCGAGGAAGCGCTCGAGCAGATGAGGCGAAAGGGAGTGCGCCTCATCGATGAGAAACCTCGCTACGGAGCCGGAGGAGCGCGCATCGCCTTCCTGCATCCGAAGAGCACAGGCGGGGTCCTGGTTGAGCTGTGCGAACGCGAACAATAGAGGAGTGCGATCACAAATGAGATCAAGGCGACTTTGCATGTTGGCTGTGGCGACCGTCGTGGCCGTGACGATGCTCGGAGGAATCTGCTCTGCGCAGTCAGGCGGAGGAGGCAATTCCATCGGATACCTCTTCCTCAAGCTCGACGATCTCAACGAGAAGCTCACTGAGGCCGGTTTCAACCAGATGCCCACAGGCATGCTGGCATGGGGCGGGTACGGCCTGGGCGAGATCGGCGACGGCAAGTGGTCTATCGGCGGAGTGGGCATGGGCGGATCGGCCAAGTCGCCTGCAACTGACGACGATGATCCGAAAACGGCCGCTCTCGATATCGGCTACGGAGGGATTCTGGTTCAGTACAATGCCTGGAGTTCCGATAAGGCCAGCCTGGGCCTTGGCGCTGTTTTGGGCGCAGGAACCGCTACGCTTACGACGAGGCGTGGATCCATTGACGATTTCGATGAGCTGTTGGGCGGGGGAGGCAACACTGCTTCGCTTTGGCGCCCGTATCTAGTGATTCAGCCGCAGGCGTCGATCGCGTTCCCGGTATCTATGTTTGCCGACGTCCGGATAACCGGAGGATACTCTTTCTTCTATGCCCCGATAGGCTGGATCGACGGGATGGATTTCCGGAATCCAATCGATCACGGCCCGCTCAAGACGATGGGCATGCCTTTCATCGGGGTCGGCATTGCTTTCGGAGGGCCGACGATCTAGCGCTCGATTGGACTCGACGAGCAGAGAACACCCCCGGCCTTGCCACGATGGCAGCCCGGGGGTGTTGTGCGATACTCCGAATGTGTGCGCCGGCATGTGCGCCATGCCGCTCGGCAGAGTCCTATCCGAAACGCGATAGCAGCACGCCGGCAACGATTGCGGAGCCTATGACGCCTGCAACGTTTGGCCCCATGGCGTGCATGAGCAGAAAGTTGCCGGGCTTCTCTTCCTGCGCGACCACCTGCACGACGCGCGCCGCCATCGGCACTGCCGACACCCCCGCCGATCCGATCAACGGGTTGACCTTGCGCCCGGATAGCCAGCACATGAGATTGCCCAGGAGCACGCCGCCGGCGGTGCCGCCTGAGAACGCTATCAGGCCGAGTACGATGATGCCAATGGTCTGCCACGTAAGGAATGTCGACGCCTTGGCTGTAGCGCCTACAGTCACGCCGAGGAAGATCGTCACGATGTTGATGAGCTCGTTTTGGGCCGTCTTCGACAGCCTGTCTACGACTCCCGATTCGCGAACCAGATTGCCCAGCATTAGCATTCCGACGAGCGCCGCGGCCGACGGCAGCATGAACCCGACTATGACGGTGACGATTATGGGGAACAGCACTCGCTCGGTCTTGGATACGTGCCTCAGCTGCTCCATGGTTATCTGGCGGTCTTCTTTGCGGGTGAGCGCCCGCATGATCGGGGGCTGAATGATGGGCACCAGGGCCATATACGAGTAGGCTGCGATAGCGATGGGGCCAAGTAGCTCAGGCGCGAGCCGTGTCGTAACGTATATTGCGGTGGGGCCGTCTGCCCCGCCGATGATCCCGATGGAGCCTGCCTGCGCCGGTGTGTAGCCGAGCAGAAGAGCGCCCAGGAACGTGATGAATATGCCAAGCTGGGCAGCGGCGCCGAGCAGTATAGTGGACGGGTTAGCGATTAGGGGCCCGAAATCGGTCATGGCGCCCACGCCCAGGAATATCAGGGGTGGATAGACGCCTAGCTTGACCCCCTGATACAAGTAGTAGAGGAGACCTCCGACCATGCCATCCTTCGGGCCGTCCATCAGGCCCGCGAGCGGCAGGTTCGCAAGCAACATCCCGAACGAAATGGGCAGAAGCAGCAGGGGTTCGAACTTGCGCACAATGGCCAGGTACATGAGGACCGCAGCAATGGCGATCATCAAGAGTTCTCTCCACGTGGCTGCAGCGAAGCCCGTGCTCTGCAGTAGCTCAATTAAGGCTTCTTGCACAGGTGATAGCCTCCTTTATGCCGGATCGACGGATACCAGGAGGTCTCCGGTATTGACCGAGGCTCCCTTATCTACTGCGATCTGGCTAACCACTCCTGCGCGTCCGGCGAAGATCTCGTTCTCCATCTTCATGGCCTCGAGCATCATCACAACAGTCCTTGGCTCGACGCGGTCGCCCACCTTGACCCGAACATCGGTGATCGTTCCCGGCATCGGAGCGGCCACTCCGCTGCCATTGCCGCTGGGCGCGACAGGCGCGGGGGCGGCTTTCGGAGCAGGGGCCGGGACCGCTGGCGCGGGGGGAGTCGGCGACGTGGCGCGAACAACCGGAGCGGGCTGGGGGCCGGCGGGCGCTCCGCCGATTTCTTCTACTTCCACCTCGTACATGTTCCCGTTTACCTGAACACGAAACTTCCTCACTTAGCAGTCCTCCTCCAAATAGGATTGAACTGATTGCTATGCTAGGTGACTTGCTACGCCCTTCGGCGAGCCGCCATGATATCCTGTCGGCCCGCGAGCCCCCAGATGTTTGGCACTGCAGCAGGCACAGGGCCTATTGGTCGTACTGATCTTATCTGAGCCGGCGCACCGCTCTCGGCCGTCAGTACGGCCATTACCGCCGATATCGCGGCCATCTCCTCGTCGGGAAGATCTGGACGTTCCACTTGGGCCGCCGGCTTTTCCGCCGTCACGGGAGAGGCATTTCCGCTACGAGCTGGGTTCGACGCGACTGACGAGGCTGATGGTCTGCTATTGTTGCCATTGGCCTTGCTGAATCTCGCCATCAGAATCATTACGCCCTGCAGTATGAGCAGGCCGACGAATGTCACAACCATGCCCAAAGCCAGCGTCTGCAGGCCGAGCACGAGATCCTCACCTACGGTCATTGCACACGCCTCCCATCACACCGGGATGTTTCCATGCTTCTTGGGAGGACGCGACTCCCGTTTGGTCGACAACATGTCGAGCGCGCCAATAAGCTTGGCACGCGTTTCTGCCGGATCGATCACGTCGTCGACGAACCCGCGTGCCGCAGCCACGAACGGATTGGCGAACTTGGAGCGGTACTCCTCGATTTTCTCCTTGCGCGCTTCATCCGGGTTACCGGCGGCATCGATTTCGCGGCGGAAGATGATGTTGGCCGCGCCGTCGGGCCCCATGACCGCGATCTCAGCTCCTGGCCATGCGAACACAGCGTCGGCGCCCAGGTCGCGACTGCACATGGCGAGGTACGCCCCGCCATAGGCTTTGCGGATGATCAGCGTTATCTTGGGCACGGTGGCCTCGGAGTAGGCATACAGCAACTTGGCGCCATGCCTGATTATGCCGCCCGTCTCCTGATTCACGCCGGGTAGAAAGCCGGGCACGTCCACAAGGTTGACGACGGGAACATTGAACGCGTCGCAGAACCTGATGAAACGAGCGGCCTTGTCGGACGCGTTTATGTCGAGGCAGCCGGCTGCCGCACGGGGCTGGTTGGCGATGATCCCGATCGGCCGTCCGCCCAGGCGGGCAAAACCTACGATTATGTTCATGGCGTAATGTTGATGTACTTCGAAGAAGTCTGCATCATCGACGAAACCGGTGATCACGTCGCGCATGTCGTAGGCCCTGTTCGATTCGGGCGGCACAATCCCGCGCATCTGGGGATTTGCGCCAAGGTCAACCTCGGAGCAGGCGGACACCGGGGGGTCCTCCAGATTGTTGCCGGGCAAGTACGACAGGAGCTTGCGAATGGCCATGAAGCAGTCGTCTTCAGCATCGTACATGAAGTGTGCGACACCGCTGGTGCGGTTGTGCGTCGCGGCCCCGCCCAGCTCATCGGCGGACACATCTTCGCCTGTGACGGCCTTGATCACCTGCGGCCCGGTGATGAACATGTTGGCGCCCTGCACCATGAATACGAAGTCGGTCAGCGCAGGCGAGTAAACCGCGCCGCCGGCGCAAGGCCCCATGATCACGGAAATCTGCGGGATTACGCCGGATGAGATAGTGTTTCTGTAGAAGATCTGACCGTAGCCTGAGAGCGCATCAACGCCCTCCTGAATGCGTGCTCCGCCTGAATCGTTGATACCGATGAGCGGCGCTCCGACTTTCGCTGCTAGGTCCATGACTTTGCAGATCTTTCGGGCATGCATTTCGCCGAGCGAACCGCCCATGACCGTGAAGTCCTGAGCAAAGATGAACACCTTGCGGCCGTCTATGGCGCCGTAGCCGGCGACGACCCCCTCGCCCGGAAGTTCCCGTTTGTCCATGCCGAGATCATGGCACCTGTGTTCGACGAACATGTCGAGTTCGGCAAAGCTTCCCGGATCCAGTAGACGTTCGATGCGCTCCCTGGCGGTCAGCTTACCCGCCGCGTGCTGTTTTTCGATGCTCTTGGGGCCGCCCCCATCGAGCACCTTGCCTTTTCGGGCATCCAAATCGCGGAGCTTGTCGTTGTCGCCCAAGAAAACTCACCTCGCTTAATCGCTCGAACAGGCCTGTGCGAACTACATACTGCACTGACATATACCCAGGATGAGGCAGCGGAATGGCCTAGGCACACCAAACCTATTATACACTTTGGAGTCAACTGTCGCCATAACCTGCGCGCGTCCTGCGCTCATCCGCGCAGGCGTTCGCGCCGCACATCGGGCCGCCGTCGAGCTGCAGGAATACGCGCCATGTTTCGCGTATCATTCAATACTTGGCGCAATCGGCGAGTCCGACTGCTCATGACGGCTGAAGGTGGTGTTGTATATGGATTTCATCGAGATGCGAAGCGATACCCTGACTCTTCCCACTGACGAGATGCGCGAAGCCATGCGCTATGCCGAGGTGGGCGATGATGTGTACGGCGAAGACCCGACTGTAAGGCGGCTTGAGGAATTGGCCGCGATGAAGGTGGGCAAGGAGTCGGCCATGTTCGTGCCGAGCGGCACCATGGGAAACCTACTCGCAGTGATGACCCACTGCAGGCGGGGCGATGAGATACTGTTGGAATCGGAATGCCACATCTACTACTACGAGGTAGGGGGGCTTTCTGCGGTGGCCGGCGTGGTTCCTCGCCTGGTGCCTGGCATAGACGGCGTGCTTGACCCGACAGACGTGGAGGCTGCCGTCAGGGAGGAGAACATACACTATGCCCCTGCGACGTGCCTCGCCATTGAAAACACGCACAACAGGGGCGGCGGCACTGTGACGCCTCTGGAGACCATGTCCGCGCTCAGACAGGTTGCTCATGCGCGCGGGATGAGTGTGCATCTGGACGGCGCTCGGATATTCAACGCCGGCCTGGCCTTGGGGGTCGACGCTTCGGAGATCGCGAAGCATGCGGACTCTGTGATGTTCTGTCTGTCTAAAGGACTTTCGGCTCCGGTGGGTTCGATCCTCGCCGGCGGCGCCGGTTTCATCAGGGCCGCGCGCAAGAACCGCAAGATGCTGGGCGGCGGGATGCGCCAGGCTGGAGTGCTGGCAGCCGCGGGCATAGTCGCGCTTGAGAAGATGATAGACAGGCTAGTGGATGACCACACGAACGCGCGCTCTCTTGGCGCGGGTCTCGCGCAGATCCCAGAGATCGCAATAGACCTATCGACGGTTCAGACCAATATCGTCGTGTTTGACGTTTCGGCCCTTGGCGTGAGTGCGTCTCGGTTCGCCTCGGAACTTGCTCAGGAGGGAGTGCGAGTCACCACCAGGCCGCCTTTTGGCATAAGGGCAGTGCTCAATAGACATGTGGACTCGGACGGAGTCGGACGCGCGCTTGCAGCCGTGACTACGGTGAGTTCCCGGTATCGCCGCTAGCCTCGGAATATGTAAGAGGCGAGTACGACCAGATGGGCCACTCGTCAGGCGCGTTATGGAAATGCTCTAAAGTCTTGAGCTTGCCCCAGTTGATTCTGGATGATAGAGCCGCTACGGCTGCCGACGCATCGGAATAGGTCGACAGGGATGTGCAGAGATCGCCCGGGGAGGGCAGCGGCGCCGCAAGCGAGGCCGATGACGCAGGGAGCACAACTGCGGCGGTTGCCGGCCTAGCCAACTCCGTGTGTGCGGTGGAGAACTCCATGAGGGTGTAGCTGTTCGGCGCTACGGAGGCATCGATGGACGTGTCGCCGTTGTCATTGCCATTGGCATCGTCGCTATCGCCGCCGGCGCTGCCGGCGCCGCCGGGCCATGCATGCGGCGCGATGTAGTACAGAAGGGGCTCATGCCCAAGCCCAAGAGCACTTGCATATGCGCAGGCGGCCGCAAAATCGAACAGGCTGTCAGAAGCCGTCACATATATGAACGCGGGTATCTTGAGCAGGTCATCGCCGATGGCCCGGAATGTATCGTTGCTCACCGCGACCACCGGCACGACCTTGTTTATCATCGGCACGCCCACACGGTGCGAGGATGACGCCCCGGCCGCCGGCGCCTGTGCTTCGACATGTACCCACATCCTGTTGTCGCCGGGTATCGGTGTTTGGACGTGTTCGACAAACCTCCACCCGGGCTGTGCCTCCAGCACACTGCCGGGCGCCGGAATCCCGTAAGACTCGGGCATGTGCTCAGCGAGGAACGATGCCAGGAGATAGGCGGCGGGGTAGGCCGGAAAATAGTGACTGCTGTCTGCCCACACCTGCTTCGCCTGCCCCAGCGACCGGAAGAGACCCCGAGACTCGGAGGGCGGCATGATGGCGTCCCGGGTTCCGCTGATCATGAGAACAGGGCGCGGATAGAGATCGGGCACGTTGATAGGGTCGACGGGGCGGAGCATCTCGACGAAGTCCTGCGGGTCGAGAAGTCTCGACTTGGAGATCTCTCTGAAGGCTGCAACCAGCGGGTGTTCGCTGTTCTGTGCAATGCCCGAAACCCCGGAACCGGCCATGACGAACACTCCCGTTCGGAATCTGGGCTCTACCTTATAGGAAAGCGATGCAACTATCCCGCCCAAGCTCGCGCCGGCCATCGATACAGCGTGCGGGTTAATCTCAGGACGCCGGCTGAGCCAGTCCATTGCACGGCGCATGTCGACAACGGCGCGCCTGATATTCCCCCTGATTGCTTGAGGCGAGTCGAGGATGAACTTCTGGCCGGAAAACAGCTGAATACCTTTGCCTCTCCGGTGATGGTAGGGCATACTGGGAGTGAACCCTGCGATCCCGCGTTTCGCAACAAACTGGGCGGCCACCCAGAACTGCTGATCTGAGCCGGAGAACATCCCATGCAGCCCGATTATGGCGGGGTTGCCTGCACTGCGCGGCAGGACGGGCACGAAGTAGTGGGCATATACGGTATCGCCTTCGCTTTGGTACCGAACATCGTAGTGCTGGTACCACTCGTTAGAATCGAGTATTGCCACAGATGGTTGGAGAGGAAGCGTGTCATCGTAAGAGTAGAAGTCCTCGATGGAAACTGGATCAAACGACCCGCTGTCGACACTTGCAGAGCGACCGGCGATCGGCGCCGACGCTGCGGGAACGGCCATGATCAGCATCATAAGCATCAACATGGCAGCAACCGCCTGTGTTCCATGTCGAAGGGCCCGCGAGATGCCGCGGGAGTGTGTGTTCGCGAGGCTGTCCAATGTGTTCACCGTCCCGTTCGCCGCGGCCCACGCCGCGCCTTGCACCGATTATATTGCATTCTGTTGAACTACACCAGATATGGGGGTACTTGCAGTGTCATTGCTCGTCAGAATGCCGGAAAAGCCCTGTAGCACGACACGGATTCGCGAAGCCGTCGGCCCTGCAAGCCCTGGCCCGGCGCTGTCCAGCATCTACCTGGGTTTCGTGCAACTAAGCCAGGGCGAGAGGAGGGGTTTCGATTTTGGCCCTCTGGACACTGTGGTCGTTGTGATGGTCGGTTCCGTTGAAGCAGAGTGGGAAGATGCAAACCGACGCATGACACATGGCATTGTCGCAGGCCGACACGACCTGTTCGACGGGGCGCCGTGGGCAATATGTGCAGCGCCATACACGACATTGTTCGTGAAGGCATTGTCGGCAGGCGCCGAACTGGCTCTGATCCGTGCCGAGCTCATCGACGAGGATGCAACAGAAGGCTCGCCCGAGTCGCCGGAACCAGGGGCGGTCATAGTATCGCCGCACGCGCCGCGCGTGAGCGACACAGGGGCCGCAGGTCCGGCAAGGCAGGTCCGTCAGGTCGCAAGCCTAGAGCGTCGCGCCGGGGGCGAGGGAGAGGAGACTCGACGCCTAGTTGTCGGCGAGATCCTGACCCTCGCTGGCGCCGGATGTGATGCCGCACTGTGTCAGGATGACGATATCGCGGACGGTGAAGACCCGTCGCACGAAGAGGTGCGGCACTTTCGGTTCCGCCCTGTCGAGGGCGGAGCAATCCAGCGCGTATGCTCGCCGTCGCGCAAGTATGACCATACCTATCAGGTTCAGCACGGCGACACGATAGCTGTGAAATCCGGGCTGCGCCCAAAGGACCCTACGTGCGATTGCGATCTGTACATCTTGTGGGCCCGGGCCGGCGTAGGCGCCGCTAACACACGAACAGGCGGTTGCCTGAGTTGACTCCTCCTATCAGGCGAAGATAGTGCTCGTACCTGGCCCTGGGCACCAGGCCTTGTTCCACGGCCCTGCGCACGCCGCAACCCGGCTCCGTAGTATGCCTGCAGTCGGCGAACCTACACGACTCGGCGTGCGGACGGAACTCCCTGAAGCACCACGCCAACCCGTCCCGGGGTATCTGGTGGAAGCCGAATTCCCTCATTCCCGGGGTGTCGGCCACATAGCCTCCGTTGTCCAACTTGAACAGGCGGGAGCACGTGGTTGTGTGGCGCCCCTTGCCCGTGCTCGTACTGATTTCGCGTGTATCCAAGCTGATCCCGGGCGACACGGCACATATGAGTGAGGATTTGCCCACTCCGGACGGTCCGACCAACGCCGACACGCGGCCTTCAAGCGCCTGCCTGAGCTGGGCTATCCCAGTGTCTGTCGTAACCGACGTCATGATCGCCGGATATCCAATCCGGGCGTACACCTCCGCGCGGCCGGCTAGGTCGCCGGCGCTATCCGGGCCCGAGGCAGGCGCCAGGTCTACCTTGTTTACGCACACGATCGCGTTCAGCCCGCAGTGCTCCGCCGCGGCAAGATACCGGTCCAACGTGGTCTCTTTGAAGGGGGGCTCGGCAACCGCGAGCACAACAACCACTTGATCCAGGTTCGCAGCTATCACCTGCTCATCCTGGCGCCGACCGGCCACCTTGCGCGAAAACCGCGTCGCCCTGGGCATCATCGACTCGATGACTCCCCTGCCGGCCGGCTGCGGCGATATGAGGACGCGATCACCGGGCACAATGCCGCCCGGGTCTGCACCTGCCCGGGCCATGCACTCGATTACGCCGTGGGCCGTCTCCACCTGGAACAGCCCTGAAGATGCTTGTATCACGATACCTTCTGACTGGCAAGGGTCCAAAGCCGATCAATCCTCCTGTTGTTCCGTACATGGAAGAGACCGCGAGTGGAGATGTCAGCTAGTCTCGTTTCCACCCGCGGTCGCCCGATCTCGGCGCAAAAAAACGCGTCCGCTTCCGCGGGCGCGTACGTCCTGCTCATAGGCCGCCTGTCCGTCACGTGTGTGCGCCGGGCACACCGTGCGTCCGTTCAGAACTGGGGCAGACGGTTTCTATGCCGCAACCAGCGAAAGGTGGGTGGGACGATATTCGAGCACACTACGACTGCTCATGACTACCGACATCAAACCCACCTCCGCCGCCAGATACACTGGCGATTAGTTACATTGACACCAATATGATATATCCGGACGGAGCGGTTGTCAACACAAGCGTGCGCGAACACACAGGCGGGCGCGAACGCGTGAAGGAAATACGCTGCCAAGGGAGAAAATCCAATACTAGAACCGACCGGGAGGTGGTCACCCCGTGGGCGGTATGCATCAAGTCGGTCCTGCTGACAAGAGGCAGGCAATACTCGAGGCTGCCCAGAGCGTGTTCGCGGAGAGTGGGTTTCACACATCGACGATGGACGCTGTGGCTGACGCTGCCGGAGTGGCCAAGGGTACCATCTATCTGTACTTCAAGAGCAAGAACGAGCTGCTGACGGAGCTGATGGACGACAGGACCGACAAGCTCACGCGCATGCTGGAGGCCGGGGTTGAGGCTGCTCCTGATGTGTACGGCAAGCTGAGGGCCTTGATAGTGGCGCATTTCGACTTCTATGCGCGGGAACGGGAATTCATGTTACTGCTTTCACGCCAGCTTGGGTTGCTTTCGCCGGAGCTCGCCTCCCGCGTTGTGCAGGGCACGGCGTTCCTAACCAACTTGACCCAGTCCATAATCGAGGAGGGAGTGTCGGCGGGAGCGGTTTCGAGCAGTTTCGATCCGGTGCGGCTCACGTACGCGCTCCTGGGCATGGTTCACGCTGTGGCATATCAGTGGCTCGCGAGCGGCATGAGGGCAGACGCCGCGGACGTGGCCGACCAGGTATACATGCTTTTCGCTTCGGGAGTACTACATGAACGCGACTGGTGATTGGTCAATGGGCAGGAATACGGGCTGCCAGGCAAGGCGCCAGGCATCATGGATCAGTGGATGGAGGCCGGGATTGAACTAATGGAACTTGGTGTATCCACGTTACTGTTCTCATCTCACCACATAGTAGATGCTGTCCGGGAAATCGCCCGCCTTGGCCATAGGCGCATTGAGCTCTTTTGTGAGCTCGCCGGGCTGGATGTCGACACGGTCGAGGACGCCACCGTCCGACGCCTGTCGGATTTGGCAGAGGAGTTCCGCTTGAACTACTCGATCCATCCGCCGCTCGTGAACACTGCCGCTCTTGACGAAGGCGAGAGGGCTGTCGCGATTCACAAGTACAGGGCCGCTCTGGCTTTGTCAGGCAGGCTGGGCATCCGCGATATGGTGATCCACTCCGGGCACAGGCCCTGCAGGCAGGTGAATGCGGAGCAAAGCCGCGCGCTTGCCCGCGGCATTCTGCGGGCTGTGGGCGAGACGGCGACAAATGCAGGCGTCCGGCTGTTGCTTGAGAATACCGGCTGGCATGAGCATGCGATTCTCGATACCCCCGACGACCTGCTGGAACTGGCTGAGTCGGCGTGCCCGCCCGATACAGGGCTTCTCCTCGACACCGGACATGCTGTTTTGCAGCATTTCGACGTCGGGGAGTGCGCCCGCATGTGGCTGCCGCGTCTGGCCCAGGTGCATGCCCACGACAACAACGGCGAATTCGATGACCACCTGCCGCTGGGCGAAGGCGTGATCGACTGGAGCTCACTCATTGGCGCGCTCGCGGGCGCCGGTTGGGACGGTGTGTTCATGCTTGAGCTCGGCGCCTGTACCGACGCAGCTGGGCGCCTGGCGGAATCGCTCGATCTGGTCGCCAAGTATGCCGGCGCGCGATGCGAGGCGCCGGGAATGCGCACAGGAAACGCATAGACCGGTGATTGCGTCGCGTGTTTGTGGTATTATTAAGTTGACTGTTCAAGCACGATAATACTGTGATAGGACGGAGATTTGGAGAAAGTCCTACTCGGACGGAGCCCAGGCCGGTTGGCCCGCCCGAGGTAGGGCTTTTCTGTTTAGACGGGAGGTGCATGAGTTGGCAGAGTACGTGCTGGCGCTTGACCAGGGAACTACGAGTTCCAGGGCGATCCTGTTCGACCGGGACGGCAGCAGTGTCCAGATGGCCAACAGGGAGTTCACCCAGCTGTACCCGCGGCCGGGCTGGGTAGAGCATGATCCCATGGAAGTCTGGAGCACTCAGCTGGCGACCGCTCACGAAGCCATTGCACGCGCCGGAACATCTGCACGCGACATCGTAGCCATCGGTATCACCAATCAGCGCGAAACCACAGTCCTTTGGGACAAGGCCACGGGCCGGCCCGTGGCAAACGCCATCGTGTGGCAGTGCAGGCGGACTGCCGGATGCTGCGATCGATTGAGGGCCGCGGGTGAGGCGGCGGCGATTGCCGAGAAGACGGGCCTGGTGGTCGACGCGTACTTCTCAGGCACCAAAATCCAGTGGCTCCTAGACAATACGCCCGGCCTCAGGGCCCGTGCAGAGCGGGGCGATGTGCTCTTCGGCACTGTCGACACTTGGCTCATCTGGAACCTCACCGGCGGGCGCGTGCACGCCACCGACTACTCCAACGCTTCCCGTACCATGCTGTTCAACATCCACACGCTCGACTGGGACGACGATATCCTAGCGCTGCTTGGCATTCCTAGAGCGATGCTGCCATCGGTCGTGCCTTCAAGCGGCGTGATCGGGCGCACGGATCCTCGTCTGTTCGGAGCGGAACTGCCCATTGCAGGGGTGGCTGGCGACCAGCAGGCAGCTCTGTTTGGGCAGGCGTGCTTCGAGCCCGGCATGGCCAAGAACACATACGGCACCGGATGCTTCATGCTGATGAACACGGGGGAGCATGCGGTGAGATCCAAGCACAACCTGCTCACCACGATTGCGTGGGGCCTCGGGGGCAAGGTCGAGTACGCCTTGGAAGGCAGTGTGTTCATTGGAGGCGCGGCGATTCAGTGGCTCCGCGACGGCCTCAGGATCATCGATTCGGCGGCCGAGTCAGAAGAATACGCGAGGCGCGTGCCGGACACCGGAGGGGTCTACATCGTTCCGGCTTTTGTGGGGTTGGGCGCGCCCTACTGGGATGCCTACGCTCGCGGCGCCATTTTCGGCATGACCCGCGGAACCGGGCGCGAACACATAGTCAGGGCGGCGCTGGAGTCCATCTGCTATCAAACGCGGGATGTCTTGGAGGCGATGACCGCCGACTCCGGCATAGTCCTCACCGAACTCAAGGTAGACGGGGGAGCGGTGCGCAACAACTTCCTGATGCAGTTTCAATCAGACATGCTCGGCGTGCCTGTTAGGCGACCGCAGGTGACGGAGACTACGGCCCTTGGCGCCGCCTACCTGGCCGGGCTGGGAGTTGGGCTTTGGGGCGGCAAGGACGAGATCGCCGCCAAGTGGCGGCAGGAGATGGAGTTCACTCCGTCCATGTGCGATAGCGACCGGGATCAGCGGTATCAAGGGTGGGTCAGGGCGGTTGAGAGATCGTTGGGATGGGAGACGGGTAAGTTGCCGTGCGAGTCCCATGAACAGGCAGAGCAGTAAGGGGGTAGCGCTTCAGTGCAAGTAAGGCGTCTTGCGGCAGATGTAGTAGTCATAGGAGCAGGGGTAGTGGGCACAGGTATAGCCCGCGAGCTCTCCAGGTACGACGTACGGGTTGTGCTGGTTGAGAAGCGGGCGGATGTGGCATTCGGCACTACCAAAGCCAACACTGCGCTGGTGCATGCGGGGTATGACGCTGATCCGGGCACGTTGAAGGCGCGGCTGAACGTGAGGGGCAACGCGCTCTATCCGAAGGTCTGCGCCGAACTGGGTGTGGCGTACAAGAACACCGGTTCGCTGGTGGTGGCGCTCGCTGAAGAACAGACCATCCACCTGCATGAGCTCCTGGAGCGGGGCGGAACAAACGGAGTGCCCGGGCTGGAGGTGATCCCGCGGGAGCGCGTGCTAGCGATGGAGCCCGGTGTGAACCCGAATGTCGTCGCCGCACTGTGGGCGCCCACGGGGGGAATAACCAGCCCGTGGGAGCTTGCCATAGCTTATGCGGAGAACGCTGTGGCCAACGGCGTGGAGTTGCTGCTTTCGTCCCCGGTAATCGGGATAGACATGCGCGGGGATCGCGCAGTGTCGGTGCGGTGCCCGGGGGTGGTCATAGATACCAAGTTCGTAGTGAACGCGGCGGGCATATGGGCCGACGACATCGAGCGGATGGTCGACCGCGACGATTTCGAGATCACGCCGCGGCGCGGCGAATACTACCTCTTCGACAAGCGCGTCGGGCATATGGTATCAAGGCCGCTCTTCCCGGTGCCCTCCCAGTCTACCAAAGGCATCGTAGTCGCGCCGACTGTAGACGGCAACTTGATAGCCGGTCCCAACGCGCTCCTTGTGGGAGGCAAGGGCGATCTGGCAACCACAGCCGCTGGTCTGGCCGAGGTGATAGAGGGCGCGCGACGGCTGGTTCCCGGCTTGCCGGTGCGGGAGTCCATAACCAACTTTGCAGGGCTGCGCGCCGTGGCCGTGCCTGTCGGCGACTTCGTGATCGGCCCGTCACCGGGAGTGCCCAATTTCGTAAATGCCGCCGGCATACAATCGCCGGGGCTGACCGCCGCGCCGGCCATCGCCGAGGCGGTACGCGATATTCTGGCCGACGCAGGGCTTGCGCTGGCGGAGAAACCCGACTTCACCCCGGTGCGCGAGCGTCCGACGCGCTTTGCGGAGCTTGGCCGGGACGAGCAATCGGCGCTGATCGAGAAAGACCCGCTATGGGGGCACATCATCTGCCGGTGCGAGACCGTAACTGAGGCAGAGATAGTTGAGGCGCTTCACCGCCCGGCGCCTTGCACGACTCTGGACGGGGTGAAATTCCGAACCCGGGCGGGCGCCGGGCGCTGCCAGGGAGGTTTCTGCGGACCGCGGGTAGTCGACATAATCCATCGCGAACTGGGCATCCCCGTGGAGCAGGTCACAAAGAAGGGCGGCGGGTCGTACATCCTGTCGGGGCCCAGCAAGGCTCCGCTTCTAGAGCAGGCGGCCTGTCGATGCTTGGCGGATGCAGGCTGCAATGCCGCGTCAGACGACGGCCCTGATGATGGCCGGATTTATGGTCGGGCCGGCGCCGAGGATGTCGGCGAGGATGTTGGCCGGGGCGACCACGGTGACCTCGGCGAGCAGGACGTGTGTAGGATCGAGACGCGAGAGCGCGAGGAGGTTGGCGGCCATGCGCACGGTAGAGTGTGATGTTGCGGTTGTCGGCGCGGGGCCGGCGGGTTTGGCCGCTGCAGCGCGGGCCAAGCAGTGCGGCGCAGGCCGCGTGATACTGATGGACCGCGACCGCGAGCTGGGGGGCATTCTGAACCAGTGCATACACAAC
>Ga0255347_1004998_pt1 | contig 15456 bp, 15 predicted proteins | sample wastewater_treat_2_FD_192479 | JGI IMG/M metagenome (GOLD analysis project Ga0255347, IMG submission 192479) | Wastewater microbial communities from Lulu Island WWTP, Vancouver, Canada - plant24 | ecosystem: Engineered > WWTP > Wastewater > Unclassified | place: Canada: Vancouver, British...
CTGTGCAGCGATTTTATCCACGTCCATCCCTTCGGACTTCAGCTTTTGACTCTTTGTCAGGCTCTCTTTGGTCTTTTCCAAAACCCTGCTTACAAAATCACTGTCACCCAGTATCCGTTCATCACTGCGCTGGTACTGCCCTTCCTCCCTCTTCTGCTTCAAACCTTCCCATCCGCCCGCGCTTCTGATCAAGCCGCCGCCTGCGAGGTCATTTCTCCGCCCCTGTCCAATTCCCTGTTCCACGAACTGCCGATACATCCGGCGGGCTAAAGCCGGCTTACTGCCAAAAAGTTTGAGGATTTCGTCTGTTTCCTGCCAGGATTTTTGAAATCCGCCCATCAGCGTGCTGTGGCCCGAATAGGGAAACGCATCCAATTCCTGAATGCTCTTAACCAATCTAGCTCGTAGCGGATTGAGATGAATATAGCGCACAAGTTCCAGAAGGTAGGAATCTTCCTGGCAAAGAATGGATTTAAAACGATTCTGAAACAGATGCCCGTGGCGGCATCGGCTGCGGTTAAACCATAAGGCATATCCCGTCAACAGACGTCTCATAATGGTCGAAATAGGAACTTTTCCTGTACGCAAAAGCAGATGAAAGTGATTGGGCATCAAGGCCCAGGCAAAGCAGGTCGTCTGCGTATCCAGAAGAATCTCGCCCATCCGGTGAAGAAAGTGATCCCGATCGGCGTCACTGTCGAATATCTTCCTGCGCTCGATCCCGCGAACCATAATATGGTGCACGGCACCGGCGGCATCTATACGTGATCCTCTAGGCATGGGCTTCCATAACCTTATTTCCAACTCCGGTCAAGGGATAAGTTAATAAGTTAACAGCGTCCCTTTGCTCCTCTTAACAACGTCCCCTTGATCCTAGCATTAGCGGCCGCCTTTGCAGTATGCCGATAAAGTCTTGCCGCAGTTTCCTCGGAGAAATATCCGCCGCCATGCGTATAGGCAACAGGTATCTTCCTTTCGGCGAACTGATTGAATACAAATTCTTCGCGCGATTCAATATCCTTCTCGCTGAGAAACAAGCGCGCATTGTGGCTGCCTTTATAAACGTCCATGCCCGAAAGATAGATGCACAAATCCGGCCGAAACTGATCAATCGCCCGCGGCAGTTCGCTTTTGAGCATCTTCAGATAGAACGTTCCGGAGGGGCTGCCTGAGAGCTTTCTGAATAAGTGCGGTATGTTCGGACGACTGAAATTATAAGCCTGCCCGTGGTAATCGAATAAAAACACATCCTGCACATCGGCCAGGCCTATTGTGGTGCCGTTTGAAAAATGCAAATCCAGATCAAGCATAAAAACACGTCCAACTTTCCTTTTCGCATACATGACCCCAATGGCGGCGTGATTCAGAACACTCAAAGCACCGCCGGAGTCAGGCGTGGCATGATGTCCGCCTCCCGCCAGCGATCCGGAGACCATGTTCATAAGCGCTTCATCTATGGCATCGAGCATTGAACCTGTAATATTTTTCATATCATCGTATATCGTTTCATGCCAATGTTGGCCGGAAGAGGCCAGGGAGTCCGGATAGCCGGTTTTCAAGGCTTCAACATATTCGGGAGTATGAAAAAGCAAAACCTCTTCGTCTGAGGCAGCCCGGCCGGCGGCGACCTTTCCCAAGCCTTCATTCACGATCATCTCGGCCAGCAATAAGTTTCTTTTCGTCATATTTGCTTCGGCTGGATGCTTGTTATTCGGAATGTAAAATATTGCTGGACTCATTTATCAGTCCTTAACAGCTTTTAGCTTATCCCTCAAGTCTTTGTGATGTCCCCTTGCGGATGCTGGTGACGCGGTAAGTAGAAACACCCAGTTCCCAAACCGCCCAATAGCAAAAAAGGCTCCTGGCGTTCACAATATGTTGCTGTTTGCCTATCGCCCAAACATCTTGAAGCGCAATCCCCACAGCCGCACCTGTCTAGGAGATCCTTTTCAAATAGTTCGCCCCCAGCACCCCGCCGATCACCAGAATGGATCCGATGACGTGATAGTAGTAAAATTCTTCCTTCAAAAACATAATACCAGCGATGATGGTCACCACCGTCCCCAGATTGACGAAAACACCCATCCGGGAGGCTTCCATCTTCGACAGCACATAGTTGGTCATCAAAGATGTGACCAGGGAAGAAAGCACGCCCAGATAGACGATGGAAATGACAAAGCTCATGTCGCTCAAAGGAGCGAAAAAGGCCCTGATGTTTCCCGCCAGCAGATTTTTGACGACGGCGACGACATTGAAGACAATGAAACTGATGGTGATCATGATGACACTCAGTTCGATATTGGAGAAGGTCTGAGTGAGTTTTCTGCCCAGCACATTGTAGCCGGCAATGGCCAGGCATGCCAAAAGCAGAAAAGTAATGCCCAGCGCGTTTTGGGCATCAAGGGAAGCGTCTTTCATGAGCGCAATATAGATGACTCCCAGGACGGAAAGAGCAATCGAGAGTTTTTGCAAAATGCTGCTTTTCTCTTTCAGGAAATAGGCAGCCAGGACAAGCGTGAACACAGGTGACAGAGCCGAGATGATGCCCGCCTCCGAGGTGCTGGAATACTGAATTCCGGAAGTTTGAAAACCGAAAAACAAAAGCGGGTAGAAAACGGCCAGCGGAATGATTTTTTTTATTCGTGCGGCACTGTAATTAACCTTCACCCACCCGGCAAGCAGGGGAATAAGCATGCCGGCAAAGGCGGCGGAAAAGCGGTGTGCCAGAATTTCCAGCGGCCCGGTGGCCCTGAGCGCGATTTTAGTGAATAAAAAAGAATGGCCGATGATCACCACATACAAAAATACAGCCAGATAGAGATATCGCCTGCTGCCCATAAAACCCCTTGCCGCCCGGATGGACTTTATCTCAGAGACCCTTATAGCAAATCACAACTGATGATGTAAGAAAAAACTCCCGCCGTAAATCCTGTTCACCTGGCTGTTGAGCTGGTGTTGAAAAGAAAGAACCGATATGGTTAACTGAAATCAGCCGATGTCGAAAAGCTTTCGATAAGCCGCCGGCTGACAATATGACCCCCACGGGTAAGATGCTTTAACTCGCACCGCGTGCGCCTGTTCTTTACGAGGAGTTACGTCATGAGCTTAAAAAATGAATTTGTGCAGATGGCCGAGCGTTTGAACAAAATTTGTAATATTGCGCCGATTGAAAATGTTTACCTTCCTCCGTTTTATGAAGGCGGCCAGCCCAAAGACGAGCAGTTCATGGCGGTTTCCCTGGCCTCGGGTGCCACGGGGATCTGCTATCTTCTTTTGCCCGATGAAGCTCGGCCGGACTATCAGGCACTTGCTCCAGGCGACTTTGCCGGAAAATACCCGCAGGAATTCGCCCCTGCATTCGGAGGCGGCAAGCCCGTAGAAGAAATGATCGCCATGGCATGCATCAATGCCATCTGCCAGCAGGCGATGACGGAGTTGTCCATTCCCCTCGATCATGTGACGGATCCGCTGGGCCTTCTCGCACCCGGGCCGGGGGATATAATCGGGATGGTGGGACTCTTCGGCGGATTGACCGCCCGCATCAAAAAAACAGGCGCGCAATTAATTGTCATTGAAAAAGATGAGGCGCTCATCGGGCAGAGGCGTTCGTTTCAGGTGAGCGCGGATGCGGCAGAGCTTGCCAAATGCAATAAGGTGCTTTGCACCGGTACGACCGTGCTGAACAATTCACTGGATGATATTTTGGCAAATCTGTCACCGGACACATTCGTTTCCGTGGTCGGGCCGACGGTGGGCTATTTCCCCGACCCGCTGTTCGCGCGCGGTGTCGATGTGGCAGGAGGCAGGGTGGTGGCCGACAGCCGCGAATTTCTTCTCAGGCTGGCCGGGAAAAAGCGCTGGACAGACTCTACGCAAAAAATCTGTTTCCAGAAAAAAACCTACCAGAGCCTGTTGGACCGATAAAAATGCCCGCATGAACGACGCTTCTCCAAGCTGCCGCAAAAGCTGTATTTTCCTCTCCCGCTCGCAGGCTGTTCTCAAAAAACATTGACACACAGACCAATCATTCCTATAGTGACCCAGCTGAAGTTTTCGGCTTCGTGCGCCTGTTTTCATTTAAATGACAGACGCGGGGGCTGAAGGAATGGTCAACATCATCGCCGACACTATAAACGAGGAGGTTTTGATCATGGCAGATACATGGCTTACGTCACTCATCACAGACACACCGCAGGCCGGCTTTGAGCTTGCCATCACCATGAGCCGCCGCGCCGTCAAGTACACACAGCCGGATGCGGCAATCAGAGAGAAGCTTCGCCCCGTGTATTCCAACAACGCGGATTCGCTTATCGCCGCTTCTCAGGTTGTGGCCATCAATTTTCAAACCGTCGCCGCAGCCAATAACTACTGGCGCAAGTAAGAGAAATCATCCGGCGGAAAACCGCGCGCCGCGCGCGGTTTTCCGCCGGCATCCAAAAATCACCAAAACAGCAGTGTACGGGAAGCAATCACCGTAGCGGTGTTGTTTTGTGCCAAAAGTGAACCGCCGGTAATTTCCTGAATAAATCAGCGTTTATTACTCACGAGTCAAACCACTCCGTTTGGCCGCGGCGGCGGCCGAAACGCCTGAGGCTCCTTATCGGCACAGCCCTGCACGAAGAGAAACCGAGGAAAAACAAATGGTACCTGCATTCAATCAAACATCATCAGCAGCAAATTTCCAGGGAAACGTCATTATGATCGGTTGCGGAAGCATCGGACAGGCGGTTTTGCCTCTTCTGGGCCGGCATCTGGAAAACATCTACGGGCGAACAACCGTGCTGGCAGCCGACGAGTCCGGCCGGGGGATTGCCGGACGCTTCGGCGCGAAATTCATCCACTGCAATCTGTCACCCGGCAACTACCGGAGCATACTCAAACAGTATGTCCGGCCAGGTGATCTGATGCTGAATCTGTCGGTAGATATCTACAGCCTGGACCTGATCAGGTTCTGTGCGGAGCGCGACGCTCTGTATGTGGATACTTCCATCGAGCCGTGGCCGGGGGTTTTCGACAATCCCATGCTGGAGCTGCATCAGCGGACAAACTTCGCCATCCGCAACAAAGCCGTGGAGCTGGCCAGAAAATTAGGCCCTGACTCGCCGACTGCCGTAGTCGATCACGGCGCCAATCCGGGCATCGTATCGCACTTTGTCAAACAGGCCCTGGTCGATTTGTCCCGCATGCTGAATAATGAAGCGCACCGGCCGGCTACCCGGCAGGAATGGGTCCTGCTCGCGCAAAGCCTTAATATATCCACCATTCAGATATCCGAGCGTGACTCGCAGGCCAGCAACAGACCCAAGCGCCAGCGGGAATTCGTTAATACCTGGTCGGTTGACGGATTTGCCGACGAGCTCATGCAGCCGGCGGAGCTGTCCTTCGGCACCTTTGAGAAGCGGCGACCCCGGGGCGCACGTGAACACCGCCCCGGCTGCGGCGCCCTGTACCTGGAGCGTCCCGGGGCCAGTACATTTGCGCGCAGCTGGACTCCCTCCATCGGCGGCTTTCAGGGAATGCTGGTGAGCCACGATGAAGTTTTTTCACTTGCCGACTATTTGTCAGTGCGCGCGGACGGCAGGTTCGCCTACAGGCCGACCGTGATGTTCGTGTACCATCCCTGCGACGATGCCATGCTGTCCGCTCTTGAACTGGAAGGGGGCGGTTGGATCATGCAGCCTTCGCGCCGCCGCCTCGGTGCGGACATTGTCGAAGGGATGGATGAACTCGGAGTGCTGCTGGCCGGCCACGAAAAAAACGCCTACTGGTACGGATCGCAACTGACCATCGCAGACGCGCGGAGTCACGTGCCCTATGCGAATGCCACAACCATGCAGGTAACAGCAGGGGCCATCGCCGCCGTGATGTGGGCGATCAAAAATCCCCGCAGGGGGCTGGTCGAGCCGGAGAATCTCGACTATGAAGAGTGCCTTGCCACGGCGGCGCCTTATCTGGGACGACTGATCGGCGAGTTCACGGACTGGACACCGCTTGACGGACGCGGCAGATACTTTCCCGAAAAGCTCGACGTCCAGAGCCCGTGGCAACTGCAAAACATCCGCAGCCGGCAATGGCATGGCGAGTAATATCTGTACAAGAGCTTTAAATAATACCTCCTCCAATCATTGCGGGCGTGACCCGGAATCCCCAAAGCACTTTATAACACTGGATACCGCCCCCGATTTTGCACGGGTATGACGACATTGCCGGTTGGGCAGGGTTTGGCAAAGATCTCTGTACGACTAATCAAATCTTGGGCCCCGCATTTCTCAAATTAGCAAAATCGTGTTGTGGAATGAAGGCAAACGATGTAAAAAGCATTTACGTCCAAACAATTTGGGAGGCCTGATATGCGCCTGTTAAAGAAAACACTGCTCGTCATAATCATTGCTGTCGTGCTGGCCGGTCTGGCCGGATTTGTAATTCTGCCGAGGATCCTCAGGCCCATCCTCACCGATAAACTTACACAGACGCTGCACCGGCAGGCGGCCATCGGACAAATAAAGATCAACCCCTTTGTCTTCTCCGTCACAGTCAGGGACTTTAAGCTGGCCGAACTCGAAAATGACCAATCATTTGTCTCGTTCGACGAACTGTATGTAAACGTTGCCGCTCTTTCCTCGCTGGTCAGAAGAGCTTTCATCCTCGATGAAATACGCCTGCAAAAACCATCTGTACACCTCAGCCGCCGCGCAGACGGTTCATACAACTTTTCGGACCTGCTTCCCGGGGAGGATTCCTCAAAAGAGCAGGACTCCCGTCCTTTCCTTTTTTCGCTCAACAACATTCAGATTATCGACGGCAGCATAGATTTTCAGGACGTGCCGCACCGCACCGGCCACACTGTGCGCCAGCTCAATATCTGCGTTCCGTTTCTTTCCAATATTGATTACTACATGAAAAACTACTCCGAACCCAGATTTTCTGCCGTTGTCAACGGCGATGCCGTGTCTATCGCCGGCAAAACAAAACCGTTTGCCGCATCGCGGGACACAACTTTTTCCATTACTCTGAAAGATATCGATGTCCCCTACTACCTCCAGTACGTACCCGTGAAGATGAATTTCAATCTCACACAGGCACGCCTGGACACGGACATCGAGCTTCACTTCATCGCGCACCGGGACGGGCCGCCGTCCCTTCGTTTGACCGGTCATACCGGACTCAGGAACGTGGCGATGGACGACCTGCGCGGGAAAAAAATCATACGTCTTCCTGCTGTGCGGATGGAGATGGCCAATGTCGAGCCGCTGGCTGCAAAAATTCACCTGTCGCGTATTACGGTTGAGGAGCCGGAGCTGGTCATCCGTCGCGACCGGCATGGTAGCATCAATATGCTCAGCCTGGTTGCGTTGAACGAAAAAAAAGGTGCGGGCAAACCTGGCGCTGACCAAAACAGCAAACAAAAGACAGACCTTCTGATTGACAAGTTTGAAATAGATAAGGCTGATCTTACCTTTATCGACACCAAGCCCGGCCGCGCGGTCAAAATGAATATCTCTCCCTTGAATCTCAGCTTGTCAAATTTTTCCCTGAAAAAGGATGAACGCGCCGAAATGGATCTGGCGCTGGTCGTAGATAGGAACTGCGACATCACCGCCAAAGGCTCTCTGGGCATCGCGCCTGTAGCGGCGGATCTGGCACTCGAGGTAAAACGTCTGGCCATCCGGCCATTCCAGCCCTACTTTGCCGAGTCCGTGCAGTTGGATATAACACGCGGGTTCGTATCCACGGCGGGAAAACTCTCCATCAAGCCGGACGCCGGAGGCAAGTCAAGTATCAGGTATCTGGGTGACCTGTCCGTAAGTGATCTGGCCACCATCGACACTATCGGCACCCACGATTTCCTGAAATGGAAACAACTCCATCTGCGCTCACTTGCCGCCGGTTACAACCCGCTGTTTGTGCATATACAGGAGGCATCCCTGCAGGATTTTTTCGCCAAAATAGTAATCAATAAAGGAGGCACCACCAACATCGGGGATATTTTCAGCAATTCGAAAGCCACAGCCGGTGATGACCAACAGGATATTGAGGCAAAGCCTGCACAGCCGGTAAGCGTTCCGGCCGACGCCCCGCCGGATATTAAAATCGGCCGGGTAAAATTCCGGGGCGGCACGGTTGATTTTGCCGATTTCAATATCAGCCCCAATTACGCGGTCACCATGCTCAATCTCCGGGGCGGCCTGACGGGTCTGTCGTCGCAGGAGTTTTCTCGTGCAAAAGTCGCGCTCAAGGGAAACATCGGCTACGGATCACCTCTGGAAATCTTCGGTACAACAAACCCCCTGAAGCAGGACCTTTTTGCCGACATCAAAATCACATTTAAAGATCTGGAAATGGCGCAGCTCACCCCTTATGCCATAAAATTTCTGGGCTATCCCATCATCAAAGGCAAACTCAATTTCGATGTAGCCTATCTGGTGGACAAAAAGCAACTGCGTGCCGAAAATAAATTTTTCTTCGACCAGCTTACATTCGGCGAGCAGGTGAAAAGCCCCGAAGCCATCAAGGCACCGGTAACGCTCGCCGCATCTCTTTTAACCGACCGTGACGGACGGATCAATCTGGACATCCCTTTGTCGGGCAGCCTCGATGATCCCAAGTTTAAAGTATGGCCGCTGGTCTGGCAGGTTCTGGTGAACATCATCACCAAAGCCGTCACCGCACCTTTTTCTCTGCTAGCCTCTCTCACCGGCGGCGGCGAAGAGATGAGTTTTGTTGAATTCGACTACGGCAGCGACTCGCTTCCCGAAGAAGGGATCAAAAAAATTACTGCACTGGAGAAGGCCCTCTATAACCGTCCGCAATTGAAAATGGAAATCGCCGGTTATGCAGACGCAGCGCATGATCAGGACGCCTTACAAAAAGCGGAATTGAACCGCCTGATCAGGGCGCAGAAGCAAAAAGAAATGAGCAACAGGAGACAGGCACAGGCAGATCAAGGTGATGTTTCTGTCAGCAGTAATGAATATGAAAAATATCTCACCCTGGCCTACAAGGCGGCAAAATTCACCAAACCGTCAAACAAGCTGGGCATTGCCCGGAAATTGCCGGTGCCGGAAATGGAAAAGCTGATGCTGGAAAATATTGTCATCACGGAAGGAGACTTAAGCCAGCTTGCCGCCCGTCGTGCCCAGGCGGTACGTGAAAGGCTGTTGATGGACGGCAAAATCGGGGCGGAGAGGATTTTTCTGGTCAAGCCCCGGTCTTTGACACCGCAGCAAAAAGAAAATGCAAGGGAAAGCCGGGTGGATTTTAAACTGAAATAAACCGGGCGGCCGCCCTTCAGGCAGGAATAAAAAAGCCGCCTCCGGGAATGATAGTGTAGATGCGCTCTGACAGGCATGGTGTTTTTATGAAAAAAATAATATCGGCTTTTCTTGTGATGTGGCTTTGCGTTGCCATGGTTTCCTGCCAGGCATCGCACCCGGTGAAATGGCCGCCCTGGACAACATCAAGGCAATGCCTGCCCTCCTTCCCCGACAAAAACGGCTGGTACGGCGGTGACGGAGCTTACTCAATTGTTCTGGACAAAGAGCGCACCCTCTGGCTCTTCGGCGACACCTTCGCCTCATCACAGCCGCAGCGCAATGACCGCGCCGGGATGGATGTCGTTTTAGGCACAACGCTTGCCGTGTCCGTCTGCCTCCCCGATGGCACCTTTTCCATCGAGTATTTTTTAAAAAAGAAGGGCGCGGAATTCGTTTCCTCGTTCGGCGACGATGAATGGCTGTGGCCGCAGGACCCTTTTCTGGTCGACGGTGTTTTGTATCTTCCACTGCTTTCGGTTCAGGCGCTGGCCGACAGCCCGGGTCCCTTCAATTTTCGTATTGCCGGACAGAAAATAGCCCGCATCACAGACTTCAGCGCCCACGACCCACACCTGTGGCCGGTGGAGTATCTTGACTGGACGGACTTGCTGGCACCCCAAATAGAAGCACTCGCCCCCGCATCAGTCGTCCATGAAGGGTATGTTTATTTCTTTTCGCTTTTGCGTAACTCCTCTGACGGCGCCTACGAGCGCGGGAATATTCTGGTACGCATCCCGACAGAAGCGCTGGCCCGGCCTGCCGGACGGTTTGAATATCTCTACCGCGATGGAACATGGCAGGATAAACTAGACCCCCGTCAGGCGCGAATCATCTTCCCCGATGGCATTTCCGAAATGAGCGTCCGCTATCGCCCCGAAGAAGACAGATGGCTTGCCGCTTACCTGTCGCCCGACGGCAAAGGCAAAGTTTTTTTGTTCTCTACGGCGGATGGGCTGCAGGGCCCCTGGAGCAAGCCCGCGCCTTTCGGGAAAACAATAGATGAGGTCGATCCGCAAAGCCCCCTGTATGATGCGGGCACCTTTTGCTATGCGGGCAAGGAACAGCAGCAATTCTCGTCGGAGAGAGATCTCGTCTTCACCTATGTTTGCAACTGGGCGGGTCACCCTGATCATCCACAGAGTTTTTTGCGGAAAAACCTCTTTCTGTACAGGCCTCAGGTTGTGATTATCCGGCGCTGACCGGGTCGGAGGAATACTTCTTGACCGGAACAGACTTTGCTCCTATGCTCGAAAATCAATGAGGCAATCCATAAACGAACGGTAGCGCCAAAACATCATTCGGAGGGACTGATGAAGATTATCGTTTGCCTGAAGCAGGTGCCGGACACGTCTGATGTTAAAATAGACCCCGAAACACATACTCTGATCCGCGAAGGTATCCCCAGTATTATCAATCCATTTGACATGTACGCCATCGAAGAGGCAATCCGCCTCAAGGAAAAGTTCGGCGGCAAGGTAACAGCCCTGACGCTTGGCCCTCCTCAATCCCTCAAGGCGCTTACAGAAGCCCTGGCCATGGGCTCAGATGATGCCGGAGGGAAATTTAATGAACCACGGGCATGTCCGATATGAACGGCTTTCAAAATGAAAGGATTAAAGGTGGATCCATGTTCGCGCCGCAAAGAATTTTAGTGCCGACCGATTTTTCAACCTATTCAGAAAACGCTCTCAAACACGCAATGGACATTGCAAAGCAAAATAAGTCCCGGATTATTCTCCTGCATGTCCTCGACGACGGTTTCACGCAATGCACCGCCGAATACTGTATAGATGATGAAACTTACAAAACCACACTGAATAAAATTATAAATAACGCATCAACCAAACTCAAACAAGAGGTGCAAAAGATTACCGGGTATGATGATGTAGAAATAGAGCAAGAATTAAGGCGCGGTGTTCCATCTGAGGAAATCCTGAAAGCGCAGGAGGAAAACAATATTGATTTGATCGTCATCGCTTCGCACGGACAAACAGGAATTTTAAAAAACCTGATAGGCAGTGTCGCCAGCAAAATCACAAAAAGAGCAACATGTCCGGTATTGCTGATCAGAAGTTAATCGAACAGGTCACGGGTCAATTCAGCGGCGGCGAAAGGAGAAACGATATGCAAAAAAAGACAATTCTTACCCTTCTGGTTCTTGCGCTATTGGGGATAATCGTCGGCTGTGCAGATACTTCGGATTTCAGCAAAGCCTTGAAAGAAGCAGAAGCTGGTAACCCTGATGCCCAGTTCACCCTCGGGTTCATGTACCATGCCGGCCATGGCGTCGCGCGGGACGATAAAAAAGCTGTCGAGTGGTATACCAAGGCGGCCGAACAGGGAATTGCCGGGGCCCAGTACATCCTCGGGGTCATGTACCAATACGGCCAAAGCGTCCCTCAGGACTATAAAAAAGCTTTTGAGTGGTATTCCAAGGCGGCCGAACAGGGAATTGCCGGGGCCCAATACTACCTCGGGCTAATGTACCATGACGGCAAAGGCGTACTGCAGGACTATAAAAAAGCTTTTGAATGGTATACCAAGGCAGCCGAGCAGGGAGATGCCATGGCCCAACACAACCTCGGGCTAATGTACTATGACGGCGAAGGAATTCTGCAGGACTATAAAAAAGCTTTCGAGTGGTATTACAAGGCAGCCGAACAGGGGCATGCCGAGGCCCAACACAACCTCGGGGTCATGTACTTTTTCGGTCGAGGCGTTCCTCAGGACTATAAAAAAGCTTTTGAATGGTATACCAAGGCGGCCGAACAGGGAAATGCAATTGCCAATACCAAACTTGGGCTCATGTATGAAAACGGCAAAGGCGTACCACAGGATTATAAAAAAGCTTTTGAGTGGTATACCAAGGCGGCCGAACAGGGAGATGCAATTGCTCAGCTCGGCCTCGGATTCATGTACCATGACGGCAGAGGCGTCCCGCAGGACTATAAAAAAACTTTTGAGTGGTTTACCAAGGCAGCCGAACAGGGAAATGCCCTTGCTCAGCTCGCCCTCGGATTCATGTACCATGACGGCATAGGCCTCCCGCAGGACTATGTTCAAGCCTACAAATGGTTTAATCTTGCTGCAGCTCAAGATAACGAGGATGCAAAAAAAAGCAGGGACGGTCTGCTAAAAGCAATGACCCCTGCCCAAATAGCAGAAGGACAGAGATTAAGCCGTGAAGCCATGGAGAAAATACAAAAGAAATGAACTCAACGGAAGGCTGTTTCGAAAGATTGGACGTTGTCAATATGAGAATTGGTGAGCCTGGAATGGAATCGGATTCAGATTTTGCTATGCAGGATTTCTGATATCTCAAGGCCTCACCCTATGAGTATTCAGTGATATGCTGAAACTACTTTATGGTGCCGAGACCACGAATCATCGGGCATTGGAACTAAACGACACTTTTGTACGAAGCGAGTAATATGAAGAGCATGATGCGAGAAAACCGCATGCCGGGAACTGTGAGGGGCTTCCGGTAGCCGGCAGGCCTATCTGGATGGTGACAAAGGAGGACAACAATGTTCTGGGATTCTGTATTAGCAGGTCTGAAGGTTCTTACGTACTGGGAAACATATGTGGCAGGACTTGAATACCTCGCCATTACATACGTTCCTATGGCAATCGTGGGGATGATAATAGGGAAGAGTGAGAGCGGCGGGACCGCTGTTGGTTGCCTCAGCATGCCATTTCTTTATGTGCTACAGGTAGCGGCGACCACGGTATTCATTCTGACACTTGCCCCAATAATTTTCGGGTTCACAGAAAATGCTGCATGGAGTTTTCCCTGGATAATGTTGACAATGGCTCCCGGCGCATTCTTCATACTTGTGGGCGTACTACTGGTTGTCTCAGTTGTTTTGTCATTCATCCCAATCCTCGGGCGGCTCGAATCCTTGAATACACTTGTGCTCGGCGGACTTGCCTTGGCATTTGTTCTTGGAACACTGGATTCCGTTAAACCTGGCTTTGTTTTGGGGCATGTCGATTTTATTCCCGGCCTTTGGTTCACCGTCGGGTTACTCGTAATCGGTGGAATAGCGACATTGGTAGGCAGGATAGTGGTCGCTCTCATAGCTACCGGGCTAGACATGGCTAAAGAAGGTATAGGGCTGCTGTTAATGTTTCCCATCGGAGCTATTTTCGGTTTTATTCCTGTTTTTATCTATGGCGCTTGGCTTGGCGCGCAGGTAAAAGGCGGGTTTTGAATGCCACCTGACAACCGCATCAACTCGGTGTGGCAATTCCGTTGTGCTCCATGGCCAGCCGGTTGTGCGCAACGTTAATCCTTAATGAAAGACAAAATAATCCGTGAAAAAGCATTTTTGGATACCACAAATAATCTGCATCATCATGCTTCTCTGGGCATTATATCCAGGCAACCCTTATGCTTATTATATACTGCTTCGATGGGTCTGTTGTGCTGTATTTGCCTACCTTGCCTTTCAATCACTTGAGCAAGGTAAAATAGGTTGGGTATGGATTATGGGCACCACAGCTTTAATTTACAATCCGATTTTGCGTGTACATTTGAATAGGGAATTGTGGTCAGTGGTTAATGTTGTTACTATTGGAATTGCTCTTACATCCATTTTTACATTGAGAGAAAAAAAGGAGAAGCACGATGAAGAGTTAACAAGGAACTACAAATCTGCTTCGAACATTCAAAACAATAATTGCAATGGTAGTCACATTATTATACAGTGTAAACATTGTAGTCAGAAATTGCGTTTACCAGCTAAAAAAGGCCTATTAAATGTTACATGTCCTTCCTGTAAAAATATTTTTAATTATCAAAGTGAGGACAATACATGATTCGGTCATGTATTAAAACGGATTAACCAGGTACTAAAGCCGAGCGCCGCGCCAGGCAGGGGCACGGCTTCGGCTTAGCTTTTCATGAAGCACTGACAGGAGGAATAAGATGTTCTGTAGCCAATGTGGAACACCGGCAGATCAAAATGCAACCTTTTGCGCAAAGTGTGGCAACAAATTAGTGGCCTCTGAACGATCGGTGCATGAATCAATAAACACAGAGGTATCTTCTTCGCCTGTAGAAGCAATTACTACTCGTCCATGGGTTCGCTATTGGGCTCGTATGTTCGATATATACGTTTTTAGTATTATTTGTGGTTTTTTTCTTGGAATCGTTGCGCCTCAATCACTTGACAAGATGAATGCCGCAGCGCTTGGTATGATTATCCTCTTTATATGGATTTTCGTTGAATCTTTGCTCTTGTCATCTTTCCAAACCACCCCGGGGAAATGGCTACTTAAAACAAAATTAGTATCTGCGTCTGGAGAGAAAATTAACTTTTCACAAGCATTAGCAAGAAGTTTAAAAGTATGGTGGCGAGGGCTTGGTACAGGTTTCCCAATTGCGACATTGATCACTCTCATTGTCGCTAATAAAAATCTTACCCGCGATGGCATAACTTCTTGGGATCGAGAGTCTGGTTTTATAGTTACGCACGAGACAATTGGTGTGCCTAGAATACTGGCAGCAATCGCATTTTTTATTGTTATGTTTATTCTTATTGTCATTGAAAAAATCGTATAACCCGTCGCTCAGGCCGATCGCAGCCCCGCGGACCGCAGCGGCTAAGTTTTTTCATAGGCTAAATAGTTCCCACCGCGAGATCATCCATGATTGATATAAGCTTCAATATGCACAGCGATGCAAATGGCGGTGATCCTGATGTGTCCAGTCCCACATTGCGCGCCTATCATAAGTTTCTATGGAGCAAGCCCCTGCCCAGCGGCGACCTCTTTGACTTACGCGATGATGAGCCGGGTTATTACCTGAATCTTGCACGCCTACGGTCATTTCAAGACATCCACGAGCTAAATTATCACATACATTTTCACTCCGCCGTTTTTCAAAGCTGGCATCGTGCAAGAAATTTCTTGCATCAAATTAGTTAAAATATTCATACCTTGCACTCCTGATGTTTTTTGAATCGAAGATGATCCAGAAATTCATAAAACAGAAGCAAATCGGGAGTCCGGGTGTATTTGTTGCAAGCAAAAAATGGAGAAAGTTGCAAAACAAAAATCCATAAAGTTGCAATTGGAAAATCCATAAAGTTGCAAACCCTGTTGCATGCATAAAGCGTCCCATCATAGGCCCTTGTAT
>Ga0255347_1005008_pt1 | contig 15431 bp, 6 predicted proteins | sample wastewater_treat_2_FD_192479 | JGI IMG/M metagenome (GOLD analysis project Ga0255347, IMG submission 192479) | Wastewater microbial communities from Lulu Island WWTP, Vancouver, Canada - plant24 | ecosystem: Engineered > WWTP > Wastewater > Unclassified | place: Canada: Vancouver, British...
CAATGGTCTGCTGGACGCGGTCTACGGTGGCCAGGCGCTGGCAAGAGATGTGCCGGTGGAGGGCCTGTCAGGCGAGAGCTTCCTGCAGATGAAGACCTGGGGCGGCGACTGGTTCGCGTTCACATTGCTGGAGGCTTCGAGCAGGCCCACCCGGCTCTTCGAGCAGGCCGTGCGCCATCCGGTCCTGTGACCCGCGCTTGCTCAACAGGAGGCGTGAGACATGCTCCGCGCCGAGATCTGCCTGCTCTGCCTTCTCACTCTGGCGGCGACGATTGCCCGGGCGTCGGAGCCTGAGCCGCGGCCGTTCATCTACGGCTGCGGGATCGTCTGGGGCAAATGGCTGGGTCTCGACGACGCCCGCGCGAAGGCCTTCGACCGCCTGAGCATGGACCGGATCAGGGCGATGGGCGGGACCAACGTCCCCGCGAATTTCGCGTGGATCGACATCGAGCCCGTGCCCGGCGAATACCATTGGGACTACGTGGACCACCAAGTGGCGGAGGCCCGCGGGCGCGGGTTGGAGATCTTCGCCTACACCGGACTGACGCCTGACTGGGCGCTGCCGGACAATGCGCCAAAGACGCCAGGCATCGGCTACCGTTTCCCGCCGGCGGAGCGGTTCATCCCGGATTTCGAGGGGTTCTTTGAGACCCTCGCGCGGCGGTATCGGGGCAAGGTGCGGTACTATGAGTTCTGGAATGAGCCCAATGGGTGCAGTTGGATCAACGACCGGTGTGCGAATGGACACATGGCGCACACCTACGTCCCTTGGCTGAAGCGCTGGTATCGCGCGATGAAGAAGGGGGACCCCAACTGCGTGCTGGCGGTGGGTGGCCTGGACTACCACAGCGGGGTCGCTGAGGGCTGGCGCTACCTGGAGGACATCTACACCCACGGCGGTGGCGACAGCTTCGACGCAGTGGCCATTCATCCGTACGGCGAGCCCCTGCACTGGCGGGCGATCCGCGACACCTATGACTGTCTCGTGCGCCATGGCGACGGGCATAAGAAGCTGTGGCTCAACGAATACGGCTGGAACACCACGGATGAGGCGCGCAAGGCCCACAACCTGCGCAAAGTGCTTCACCGTCTCGCGAAACCCGAGTACCACATGGTCTTCCAGGCCAGCTATCTCGTGATCACCGACCTGCCCGGCGATAGTGATGCGAAGGCCCATGATTTCGGGCTGTGTGACCGCGACCGGAAGGCTTGCACAATCACGCCCCGCGACAGTTACCGGGCGTTCCAGGCTATCCACAAGCACTGAGTCGGCCCAACCCGTGACCGGAGGACGTCCGTGCAATTCACCAACCGCCAGCGTTTCGTGAGGCTCATGCGCGGGCAGGCCGTTGACCGCGCGCCGTTCTTCCCATGCTTCGGTCCCTGGCCGGCAACGCTGGAACGCTGGCGCCGCGAGGGTCTCGGGCCCGATGAGGACTGGACGCTGGTCTGCGGGTTCGACGGCGACATGCGCCACCGGCACCCGGCGAACGGCTTCATGTGCCCGGGCATCGAGGCGCGGGTGATCGAGGACGAGGGCGAGACGGAAATCGTGATCGACCACTTCGGAGTGCGCCAGCGCCGGCGCAAGGACGGCGGCTCAATGCCCGAGTTCCTAGGTTTTCTCGTGGAGACCCGGGAGGATTGGGAGCGCGAGAAGTTCCGGTTCGACCCCTCCGCCGAAGGGCGCCTTCCACCCCCCGACCAGTGGGCAGCATACTGCGCCGCCAATGCTGAACGCACTGAGCCCTGCTATGCAGGCGACCTGCCCATCGGGTTCTTCGGCGGTCCGAGGCAGATCATGGGCTACGAGGGCTTCGCGTATGCTCTCCACGATGATCCGGCCCTGGTGGAGGACATACTGGACACCCTGTGCGACTGCTGGGTGGAGTTCTTCCCGCGAGTCCTGCGCGAGGCGCCCGTGGATGTGTTCTTCATCTGGGAGGACATGTGCTTCAAGACCGGCCCGCTCATGAGCCCGGACCAGTTCCGGCGCTTCCTGCTTCCGCGCTATAAGCGTCTCACGGCGGCTCTGCGCGATGCCGACGTGGACATCATCATGGTGGACAGCGACGGGGATGTGCGATTGCTGCTGGACCTGTGGATCGAGGGCGGCGTCACCTGCCTGTTCCCCTGGGAGACTCAGATGGGCCTGGATATCACCGAAGTCCGGCGCAGGTATCCGAAGCTGCAGATGACCGGCGGCATTGACAAGAGCAAGCTGGCCCACGGCCGGGATGCCATCGACCGGGAGTTATCCAAGCTGCCCTTCATGCTGGAACGCGGCCGCTATCTGCCGGCGGTGGATCACTTCGTCCCGCCCGACGTCTCGTGGGACAACTACCGGTACTTCTGCGAGCGATTGCGTGCGTTGATCCACCGTTATCCGCCCGGCCCGGTGGATGACTGAGGCGACGCGGTCCTCACCAGCGCTTTCGCGCGACGTCCTAAAAGGGGGCGCCGAGGGCCGTGACCCCCTCAACTCACGGCCTTGCCCTGATCGCCAGCGCGATGTCCCGGCGGAAAGCGGGCGATGTCAGTTCGAGCCGGCCCTCGCCATGGTCCACTTTGCTCTCCTGAACCGTCTCGCCGCTCACCGGGCTCACCCAGCGCACCGAGTAACTCCCCGGGGGCGCGTCGAGACTGAGTTCGGCGCGCACGTCCCGAGATTCATCTGCCGGGTCGTACAGGTAAACCGCATACTGCCTGCCCGGATCCGCCAGTCCCCAACCGCGCGCCTGACCGGCATTGATCTCTGCCCCGAGAGGCTTCATCCGGATGAAATCGAAGCCGCGGATGAAGTCCCCGAGGGCCCTCAATTGCTTCCGCACCTCGGGCCCGCCGCCGCCGGGCTGGCTGTTGGGGTACTGGAAAGTCCCGTCCTCATGCCCCACGGTGAAGGAGTAGTCCAGGTTGTTGTACAGCCCGCCTCCGGCGAGAATGAACGCCCAGCCCTCCCGGCGGTAGTGCTCATCCGCGGTGCCCTTGAAACCGGTCTCATTGTCGCCGATCACCCGGTTGAGGCGATAGTTCATCCCCACCGTCACTGGCGGCCAGGCGTAGTGGAAATTGAGGATCGACACCGCCGGGTGTGGGGCGGTCACTTGAGCCTTGCCGTTGGCGATGTTCTGCGAGATGAGGTGCCGGTTGGGAAGGCCCTCCTCGGTCTCGACAATAACGTCCGCGATGCGCCGCTGCCAGTCATCCGGCACACCCTTGACGTACGGCTCGTTCATGATCTCGAAGAAGATGTTGTCGAACTCGTTGAGCTCGGTGACGACCTTGCGGGTCATTGCTTCCTGGACCGCCTGCAGGCCGTCGCTCTCCGTGAGGGAGTAGGCTTTCTCGCGGGACACCTTGCCCACGCTGTTCACGTTGTTCGCCGCGTTCATGGGGCTAATGTTCCACTGCCCATCTCCGTAGAAGGGGCAGAAGAGGTTGATCTCCACCACGATGCCCCGGTCCGAGGCCTGTCGCACGAAGTCGGTCAGGCGCGCGAAGTAGGCGTCGTCCCAGCGTGTGAGGTCGAACTTGTTGCCGCCCTTGGCGTAACCGGGCGTGTTGCTGCGCGCCCACGGGCAGATCAGTCTCCCGGCAGCCGGGGCAAGGGTGTTGCGGGCGATGCCGAAAGCGCTCTCGGGCTCCATGTATGCACCCACGAAGGTGCGGGTGTGGTTCATCCCGTCGCGCTGCAGCGTCTCCAGGTATTTCGCGTAGTCGAAGTCTAGATTGAGCACGGCGCCGTAGTGTTCGGCGCTGGTGATGAGTACTTCCGGCTTGTCGCGAAAAAGGAAGTAGTGGGGATTCTCCGGGTGCAGGCGCAGTGGGGCGCCGTACGCACAGAGTGTGAGCAAGATCATCAGCGCGACACAGAACGCAGTCATCATGACAGGCTCCCTTCGGGTCTCAAGGACTCGTCTGCGGCACTATCCGACCCGTTTTCGGATGATGATCCTCGGCGACTCGCGCACGGCGTCGAACCGCGCGCAGAGGGCGTCGGAGTAAGGGCTTTCGGCGGCCGCTGCCCCGTTGATCGTCTCTACCACAATCCTGTGCTTTGGCCGGAAATCGCGCTCCAACAAATTCGCGAGCGGGGCAAGGCAATCCTGCATTGCGGAACTGTCGGGGTGGATACTGAAACTCAGGTCTGCCCCGTCTCGCTGGATGACCAGCGCTCGCTCCGACCCCACGTACACGATCCAGTTTCCGGGAATCCGCCTGGGAAGACCGTGTTTTAGCGGCTCCAGCGCGTTCCCGCACAGCGATACCGGATCGCACGCGTTGATCCACCAAACAGCATGGCGCGGGAGCTCCCGCTGGAGCTTCCGGAGGGTGGTGGGAGTGACGAACTGCAGGCCCGGTATGCCCTCGAAGAAGCGGCCGCCCACGATCTCACCCGACAACTCCATGAGCCGCAGGGCCCGGAACACCGCGGGCCAGCGGAGCAGGGGCGTCTCGTGAATCAGGAGTTCGCGGAACACGATGCCGTAGCGCTCCAGGAGCAGGCGTGCCCGGTCCTTGGCGCGCTCCTCCTCTTCCAGAAGCCCTTCGGCCTTCGGCGGATCGGGCAGGCGGAACCAGCTTCCCGCATACAGTGCGGCACCAGCGGAACGGGGGCGGCGGACGAATCCACGCCGTCCCCTTCTCTGCGGTGGCTCCGGTACGCTCACTGGCGCATGCTGGAACCCGCAGGCGATACCCCGACGCAGACTGGCCACGGTGTCATTGGTGAGGACGCCGCTCCACACTGCAGACCAGAGAGCGTCCGCGAGGCGCTCCGGCCCAAGCTCCGTCCGCGTCTCCAGGGCGCGCAATGTGTACCGGGCGTCCGCGTCCTGGAATAGCTGGCGCAGTTCCTCGGGCAGCCTTTTCGCGGCGCTCTCGCGCACGAGCTCCAGGTCATCCGCGAGGCAGAATGCCACCTTCTGTCGGGATGCTCCGAGCCACAGCAATTGCCCCTCGTTCATCAAGCCGTCCAGCAGTGCCGGGCGGTAGCCCCGGACACGCGCGGGGAGGATGGCCTCCTCCCACAGCTCAGCCCGGGCCTCATACCCGCTCAACTGCTCCAGTGCTGCCCAGACCTCATCCTCGCCTTCGCCCGGTGCGCACAGGCCCTGGTTCGCCGCCAGGAAGAGCGCGAGATCCTCCGCGGGAAGGGGCTCGAATGCTGGAACGGCTTCGGTCCGGGCCATGCGCAGCAGCGTCTCGAAGTTCGCGCTGTCGCAAATGTCATTGGCGGGGCCGTTGCGCACCAGCAGTCCCTGGATGACTGCTTCCGAGTCGATCAGGTCTCCGACACATGCGGCCACGCGCTCCGGTTCCAGGCCCAATGTGCGACTGATCACGTCCGGGCTCACCGGACCGAAGAAGCTCAACCACTCCCCCAGCACGGCAAGCAGCCGCTCATCATCCGGGCCGGAGTGCTGGGCGGTCTCAGGCGCGGGACCATCGTCGGCAATCGGCCGCGCACTTGCGCCGGGTCCCCAGATGGGCAGGATCCGGCGCAGATCCTCCACTGCCGCTACGAGATCGGTTGCCGAGCCATGCGGTCGCAGCCACACAAGCTTCCCCGCGGCGTCACTGATGAGCGCCTGGGGGTCCTCGCCGGAATCCCTCTGGATCGCGGCGAGCAGGTCCGTCCACTCGCTCTTCGGGATCAGCACGCGCTCCCTGGCCCAGTCGACGATGTCGCGCGCGGTCTGGGGAGCGTATCCGGGCGCAAGGCGCTTGCGCTTGCGCTCAAACCGCGCCACCAGTTCGGGCGTGATGGTGGGCCGCAACGAGGGCGAGAAGACCACTTCGCGCAAGAGGTCGCCACGCAGTTGGGATTGTGTGCGGCCAGTGGGGGTGTCGTCGGCATACATGTACTGATTCGTCTGACGCCAGCTCAGCACGCCCGCGAAGGGACTCAGGTGTTCGGTGCGGACTTCGGTCCAGGTCGTGACGCCACTCTCCAGTTCGCCCAGGCGCTCCTGCAGCCCCTCCATGTCGAACTCGTCCTGCAGGCAGGTCCGCCAGGCTTCGAGCAGAATCGGGAAATCATCGAAGCCCAGCACTGCCTCGAGGAGCGCTTTAGCACGCAGGCGCGTGACCCACAGCGGCATGCGCTGGTTCATTTTCTGGCGGGTGATGAGCAACGCCCGCCCGGCGCATTCCCGGAAGCGCGCGCCGAAAAAACCCGAGCCCTCCACGGACTTGCGCAGCAACTCTTCCAGCCGCGTGCTGGTGACGAGGGACATGACTTCGGCGCCGTCCACGTCCTCGGTCATCACGATGCCCACCACGTCATTGGACGGGTAGACCTCGGGCTTGACGCCGAACCGTTCTTTCCAGGCCTGCGCAAGGGCCATGGCGAAGGGGCGGTTGATCGTCCCACCCCAGAAATTGTGGATGCAGATCTGGCTGCCCGGCACATTCCCCGGGCCGGCCGCGATGTGCTCGACCACAATCTGGTGCCGGTGCGGCAGAACGCCCGCGCAGAAGGTCTTCTGCAGCCGCAGGTAGGACAGCAGATCGTCGGCGGAGTCCTCGTCCAGGCAGTGGCGCTGCATCAACTCGCGCGCGAATTCTGGGTCGTCCAGGCGGTCCTCGGCAGTCTCAAGGAACTCGGCGATCCGGGTGGTGAAGTGGGTGTCGCGGCCCCACTCCTCGCCCTTCCAGAAGGGCGCGTCCTCCGCGGAGCGCCCGGTGGGAGTCACGAAGACGTCATTGTGAGTGATGCGCTCGATGCGCCAGCCTTGAGCGGCGAAGGCCATTGCCTGACCCGGCGCGGCCTCCCAGACGAACTCCTCATCCAGTTCGCCGATGAGCGCATTGGTGCGCTGGTCGCGCAAGTGCAAGTAGCCGCGATCCGGAATGGTGCCGCCGGAGATGTACAGATCCTGCAGCGCTCCCGGCCGGGCTGCAACGGTGTTATCGATGCGGTCCACCGAAAGCCTTGCCGTGAGCCCCCGGATGCGCGCTTCCTCGTACCGCCCCGACAGCATCTCCAGCACCAGGTCGAACTGCCGGCGGGTGATGTTGCGGAAGGGGTAGCTGCGGCGGATCTCCGCAAAAAGCTGGTCGATGTCCCAGGTTTCCAGCCCGGTCATGGAGATGAGCACCTGGGCGAGCACATCCAGGGCCCCGCGAACGGGACGGATCGGCTCGATGTTTTGGTCGAGAATGCTGCGCGCGAGCACAGCCGCTTCCAGCAGGTCGTGGGAGTGGGTGGGGAAGAGGGTGGCCCGGCTGACCTCGCCCACTTGGTGCCCGGCCCTGCCCACACGCTGGATGGCCGCCGAGATGCGCGGCGGCGATTGCACTAGCACCACCTCGTCCAGGCTGCCGATGTCGATGCCCATCTCCAGCGAACTGGTGGCCACGATGGCCCTGAGTTCGCCGGCCTTCAGACGCCGCTCCACTTCGGCGCGAATCTCCCGCGACAGCGAACCGTGATGGGCGTAGGCCAGGAGCTCCTCCAGCCCGTCGTTCATCTTCCACGTCATGTTCTCGGCAACGCGCCGGGAGTTGGCGAACACCAGCGTGGAGCGGTTCCGCCGGGCGATCTCGCGGCACTCGTGGACAATCGGGGACCACACCGGGTCTTCCTCCACATGCCCCGCGGCGCCCTTGAGCATCCGCACCCGCACGTCGTATTCCTTGCGTGACTTGCCGCGCAGGATGTGGACCGGGCGTGGCTCATACGCGCCGCTGTCCAGCAGACGGTACCCGCCGACATACTGGGCCACAAGCTCAAGTGGCCGCACGGTGGCGGACAGCGCAATGCGCTGGAACTCCCCGCTGAGCCGCACGAGACGCTCTACGCCGCTGATGAGATGCACTCCGCGCTTGGAGTCCACGACGCCGTGGATCTCGTCGAGAATCACGGTGCGCAGGGAGCCCAGTATTGAGATGCCGCCCCGGGAACTCAGGAGCAGGTTGAGGCTCTCGGGGGTGGTGATGAGGATCTCCGGCGGGTGCCGTACCATGCGCCGCCGGTCCTCAGTGGGGGTATCGCCGCTTCGCGTCAGCGCCCGGAGGCGCGGGAACTGCTCGCCCTCGCGCTTGAACAGCCGGCGCAGTTCGCCCAGCGGTTCTTCCAGGTTCCGGCGGATGTCGTTGTTCAGCGCCTTTAGTGGCGAGATGTACAGGACACTGCACTGGCCCTCGGGGTACTCGCCCGTGATGAGCTGGTTTAGCGCCCACAGGAAGGCGGTCAGCGTCTTCCCGCTGCCGGTGGGCGCAGTGACAAGAACGTGCTCTCCAGAGGCGATCACGGGCCATGCCTCGGTCTGCACATCGGTGGGCGTCCCGATGCGTTCCCGAAACCAGTTGGCAACGAGAGGGTGGAACAGCGAGAGACTGCCTTGCGGGTCGCTCATGCACTCTTGCCGGCGCTCAACGATCACTCGTGGGCGATGAGCAGCCAGCCCTTGCCGGGTTCGAAGGGTATCGCGTCGGTTGGTCGGAACTCCGCGGGTCCCTGGAAATGCTGGATCGCGGGCGCGGTCAGTTTCGCCTTGGCCGGGTCGAGCCCCAGGGCCTGCCAGTCGATCTGCAGCCGCACCTTCGGCATGTCCGCCGCCGCCGGCTCATCCGTGCTCTGGCGAGTGGATGGCGCGCCGGTCGAAAGCGTCAGCCTGCCGAACTGCTCGGGATCATGGAAGGACCCGCCCACCGGAGCCCAGCAGGACAGAGACTTGCTCGGGGTCTGCTGGTCCCGGCAGACGTTGATGCCGAGGGTTGTGCCGGCCTCGGGCGCGTTCATCCCCAGCGAGGCCCACGGGATGCTGGCCTCCGCCTCCCAGCCGCCCTCGCCCGCGGATGCCGCATACTGCCATTCGCCGTGCCAGTCTGCTCCGCCGAGGCCCTTTCCATCGTAGAACGCACCCGCGCTGTTGCCCACCAGCTGGTAGTAAGCCTGTCGGTCTGGATCGGGCTGGATGAACAACTCGATGGAGTCGTCCTCCCACACACTGCCGTCCCGTTCGGTTACTCTGGCCAGTGGCCGAAAACCCTTGGGCAGGTTGCAGCGGAAGGCCACATACAGACGTTCGGAGTCCCAGGTTGCGTACGCTTCGGTCTGCAGCGGAGCACGCTGGTCCTGGTTGAGGATTGTGAACCCGGTCATGCGGGCCGCGAAGTCCCACTCTCCGGGTAAGAGCTTGCCGTCAGTGACCGGCGCCCCAGTGGCGGCCTGCGCTGTCACTCCCGGCCGAGGGCGTTCGGTGGGCCAGTGCGCCAGGGAAATCAGGGTCTGCCCCTTCTTGCGGTAGGCGGTTGCGAGCACGTCCGCGCGGTCCGTCCGCACCGGACAGTCGGGCGACCAGTACCCCAGCCACTCCGCGTCCTGGATGCCGAACTCGTCCCAGAACCGCCACATGCCGCTGCAGGAGGGGTGGAGCCTGCCGGTCATCCCGTAGATCATGCCGCGGTACGGATTCCCGCCGGTCTGATATTCGAGCATCTCGCTGGTGAGCCCGAAGGGGATGCCGCTGATCTCCACAAACCAGTAGTCCGGCGCGCGGTTGTAGTCGTACATCTCGCCGAACCACAGGTTGCTGACGTAAGGGAAATGCTCCATGTACGAGTTCGCCGGGCTTGTGTGGCGGTCCATGAAGTCGTAGTTGTTGCCGCTGTGGAAGTTGATGCGGTAGTCCGGATTGTTGGAGTGCATCACTTTCGCGATGCGCTTCATGATCTCGCGGTTGTAGCCGATCCCGTCGAGGTACAGCCCGTCAATGCCGGTCTCCTGCATGAGCCAGCGCATGCCTTCGACGTAGTAGTTATGCCAGCGGGACAGGCCCTGAGTGGCGATTGCGGCATCGTGATCGCCGTTCCACAGCGGCTGACGCCAGGCCGGAACGTAACCGGAGACGAGGTGCTCCTGCAGCCACGGGTAACCTCCGCCGGGGGTGCCGAACATGGTCTTCTCCACCGAGTAGATGAAGGCGGAGCGGCCCTGGAAGACTTCATCCCCCAGGCTGCGCAGGGGCCACATTTCGGCCACGTGGTTGCTCAGTTCGCGCACCGTGTAGTAGAGGTTCACGCCGTTCGTCGCACCCTCAACGGTCCGGGATGAGAAGGCGACCCGGTGCCCCGCGTCGCCCGGCGACAACTCCACCACGCCTTTGAACTGCCCGGGCTCATTCCCGGCGCTCACCTGAGGGCGCGTGGAGGCGGCATCTGCGTTCTCGAATGTATCGAGCAGCAGCGTGTGCTCATCGGGAGCGAACTGCACCGTCTGGCCCTCGGAGTACGGCGCATCGCTCACCTTGATGGCATCGAGGATGAAGCCCGAACCGTTGAGCCGCAGCACCGCCCCGTCGAGGGGCGTCTGGAGCGTGCCCGTGTGGGGCGCGGAACCTTTGAGCTCACCATCCACAAAGACGGCCAACGTGTCGCCCCAGGAGAGCGTGAGCGTGTGCTGCTGGCCCTGCTCCCAGCCGGGCAAGTGGGTCCCGAAAAGCACCGGATACTGGTTGAGTTCTGGCGCTCCCTGGCGGATGTAGGCCCGCATCCCGCGGTCATCCACGTTCCAGTAGAAGCCCACCTGGTCCTGGTTCGGCCAGTCAAGACCGAACAGGCTCTGGTTGAACCGGGCCTGCCGGGGCTCACCTGCGCGCGGGTCGAAATTGAGTGTGACTCGCAAGTGCAAGGACCCGCGGTCCGGGTTGATGTTCCCAAGCGCGGGGTAGGTCAGCGAACCCTCGTCCGTCCGCTTGACCGTGCTCTTCACCCGGTCAACCGTCTCCTTCAGGCGCTTCCACTCGATAAACGGGTAGTTGATGTACGGGTTCTCCCCGGTGGCATGGTGGATGTGCAGGATGTTCCCGTCGCGGTTCACGTCACCGTAGCGCCAGTTCCAATGCCGCTTGTCCAGGGGCCTGAAAGGCGTGATGAGCAGGCGGAAACGGAGCTCAAGTTCCTCGCCGGGGGCGAGGGTGCGCTCGCCCGTGTACGCGCGCACCAGCACGGTGTCGCCCTGTTCGATGACATCGCACCCGCCCTTACCGCCGTTGTTCCACGAGTCGGGCAGGCCGCTGTCCACCAGGCTGATGACATCCCAAACATCCCGCGGTCCCTGCAGGTAGAGCTGAACCCCGCCGTCGGCATCTCCGAGCCAGACCTGGTTGTCCGCGCGCTCGATGTCCCACTTCCAGCGGTGCGATTCGGGCCTGTACCCGCCGCGGCGCCCGAAGCCCATCATATAGCGGGCGACCTCGCGCTTCAGCGGAATCTCCAGGCGGACGTCGGACAGGTCGATCTCCCGCTCTGCCTTCATCCGCACCCGATACTGGACGCAGCCATCAGCCTCCATTGCGCATTCGACGGTGGTGGCGGCTTGCGGGGAAGCGATCCGGGTCACTCGCCGGACTACACCCGGGGCCTTGCTCACAGTCCAACTCTCCGGGGGCTCGGCCGGTGCTGTTCCGCCGGGGCTTTCAGCGACGAGACGCATGGGCGCGGCGAGGATGTTCCGTCCCTTGCTGATGATGCTGTCGGGCAGGCCGCTCTGGCCGAACCGGACCTCGCGCTGCAGGCAGCGGATGGTGTCGCCATTCACCTCTAGCGGCGTGTACGGCGGGATCACTTCCTCATCCAGGCCGAGGCGGGAGTTGAGCCACTTGAGCCGCGACATGCGCCACAGGTCATTCACACCGCCGTCGGCAAGAACCGGGCCGGCAACGTCGATCTGCACGGCGACGTCACAGGGCGGGGCGCCTTCGGGGCGGATCGTGAAGGTACCCCGGTAGACGCCCTCAGCGTCCTGCGGGATCTGGATGCCGAACCACAGGGCCCGCACTTGCCCCTGGGCGACCGCGAAGTCCCTGCGCATCGGGCGACCCAGCCAGTCGCGCCCGCACAGGTTGAAGCAGGTGACCTGGCTGCGGGAGATGCGCTTGCCGCCGTCCGTGGACAGGGCCGGCAGGTCCACATCCAGGCCGGGAACCGCCTTGCGCGCGGCCCAGACACCAACCTGGAAGACGTAGTACTCGCCCGGCTGCGCAGTGCCTTCGAAAGACGTGGATGGGCCGCTCACGGCCCACTTCAGCGGAATATCCTCGAACATTCGGATGGGGTACTTCCGGTCCTCCGGGAAAAGGAGGTAGCTTTCCTCCGGGTGGGCGGCCAGCACCGCTTGGGTCTCGGCGCGGGTGGCGATGACTTCCATCGGGTCCATGCGGTGAAACTCGCCTCGTGCCTCAATGCGCAGGACCTCGGCCCGGGGCAGAGATTCCCAGGCGGCTGACTCCAGCGCCTGTGGCGACAGCCGGTTGCGGGCAATCCAGTCCGCTTCGGCCGTGTGTTCCGGCTCGAAGTATGTGCCGGGATCGTCGAAGTTCCCTGTGCCCGGGTTGTACGGAAGATAGTACACGGCATACTCGCCGGGCACCGTTGCGGGCTGGAAGATCAGGTCGCCGGATTCGCGCTCGACGCGGGCGCAGACGCGGTTCAGCACGCGTTCTCCTGTTGTCAGGTCCACGATGCGGATGTCTTTTCCCTCGGGGTTCTGATCCCGCCGTCGCCATTCGATGTGCGCGCGAACGGCGTCGGCCTTCTGCGTCACCCGCAGGACTGCGCGGTGGTTGCCCTGGCCACGCTCTTCCCACTGGCCCACGCCGTAGGGAAGACCTGCGGCCAGCGTGGGACCGGCGATGAAGGCAAGCAGACAGGCGCGTACAACAGCCGTCTTCAGGCAGACCGCAACAGCCGCGTTCTCCATCGAAGGCGCCTCGCAATCGTCTAGGTTATCCGCACGTCGCTTCCTGCGTCAGGCGCTACACTTCCACCGCCGTGGAGACCGAGTGTTCCAGCACCTCGTCGGCGGTGACTTCGCGCCCCAGCTTCTGGGACAGGTAGATCCCCTGGCTGATGAGCATGACATTCAGCGCGATCCCCGCAGTGTCAATCAGTTCCACCGTGCCCTGGAGAGCAGCGACCCAGTGATGCTGGGAGCTGTCGTAGGCGCTGTAGTTTTCGGTCCAGCGGTGCCAGCGGAAGTCGGTGCCGTCGATGTCCACGGAGGCGCTGTACTCCACGTCGCCGGCGGTGGAGAAGAGGGTGAGCGGGCTGAGTTTCAGGCCGCCCTTTGCCCCCAGGATCTTGCTGGATTCCGAGTTGTCGTAATGCGCCGCCCAGCTTTCTTCGATGGACAGCGAGATGCCCCCGGCGAGGCGCACAAAACCCAGGCCCATCTCCTCCACGTCGTAGCCCGCCTCTTTCGCCTTGTGCTCGTACATGGGCACTTCCTGGTGGGTCGCGCCGCTGACGGTCTCCACCCGGGGATTGCCCAGCAGGTGGAGCACCTGGGCGATGTGGTAGACGCCCATGTCATACAGCGCGCCGCCGCCCGCCTGCGCCTTCTGGACGAAAGGCGCGGTCCCGTAGCCATCCACGAAAGGCCGGCCACGCCTGCGGAAACCGAAGGACCGCGCGTAATAAAGCCGCCCCAGCGCACCGTCGCAGATGAGCTTGCGGGCGGTCTTGTGCTCCTTGCTGTAAAGCGTCGAAAGCTGGATGTGGAGCTTCCTGCCGGTGGCTTCGGCGGCGTCGTACATGTTCTTGGCGTCCACATAGGCGCCCGCCATGGGCTTCTCGCAGTACACGTGCTTTCCCGCCTCCAGCGCGGCGATGGTCACCGGGCTGTGCAGGTTGTTGTGCAGGCAGACGTCGACCGCGTCGATCTCGTCCAGCGCCAGCAGGTCCCGGAAGCTCGTGAAGACCTGTGGGATGTTGTGCTCTGCTGCGACCCTTGTTGCCTCTGCCTCGTTGACGTCGGCGACCGCCACGATCTTCGCGCCGGGAACCTTCGCGTACCCGTTGATGTGGCTCTTGCCAATCATGCCCACGCCGATAATGCCAATGCGAATGTCTTCAGCCATTGGACTGCCCCTCTTCTGTGGTGATCAGTCGCGCGGTCCCGACCGCGTGAGGGTGATTTTCCACAGGCGTTGGAGATGACCTGCCTCAAGTCCATGTCGTGAACTGGCGCGGTCCGGGAGGATTCCGCGGAACTCATGTCCAATACTCTGACAGCAACTGCCCCCTGGTCTGCGCATGAATGACCTGTCCCGCGTCCCCGCGGGAGTTCGCTGATTCCCGGACGTATCTTGAGGAGGCCACGAAGTTGCGCATGAGCCTTTCGCGCCGGGTGTTACGCCTGCCGACTCTTCCCAGGTGCGGCCTGTCCGCGTTTGCGGTTCTGCTCGCCGTCGCGCCCGTCTTTGCGCAGTCGCCGCACCTACGGGTCCAGAGCGTGGTCCGGCAGTTCGTGGAGACCACGGGGTACGAAGTGATCGGGCTGGGCTCGTGGATCGAAAGCAGTAGCTACAATGCGCTCACCTCAGACCATGATCTGCGCCTTGTGCTGCCCAAGGGCGCGGGGGCCGCGGATCGAAAGTGGCTGGAAGCGCGCCAGAAGCTGACAGAGCTGATCAAGGCGGAGTTCGGCGATGACGCCGCTTCTGTCCTGTCGCGCACCAACCTGTACCCACCCAGCCAACTTATGGGCGCGGTGGACGACATCGATGACGCGGCCCGGGTGTTCACGAAGAACGGTGCGGTCCCGAACCTCGGGCACTCGGGGCCAATCACCCGGAACACGCCGATCAAGGAACTGTCCGAGGGCCTCTATGGCGAGGGCTCACAGGCCTTCACCCAGTACTACGAGAAGACGAAGGGCCGTCTCTTCTACAAGGCCCCCAACGGCCGCTGCATCATGGGGATGACGGACCTCACCCACGTGTCCGAGGGCGTGCGCACGTTCACCACTGCAGGCACCGCGAACACCGCGCTGCAGTGGGTGGAGCACGCCATCGAGGAATGTGGCAAGGGCCGGGGCGACAAGGTGGCCAAGTACCTGGAGCGCATCAAGCGGGACCTGCTGAAGTCCCGGGACCTCGCCCGCCTGCCCACCGGCAGTTCCCTTGGCTCCCAGCTTGACGACATGGTTCGCCTGCTGAAGGCCAACCCCCAGGGCTTTTCCGAGGTGAGCGACGACATCGCCCGGCTCCTGTCCCAGGCCACCATGGAGGCCTCAATTCTCAAGAGCTATGCAAAAGCGGGTCCAATGGGCCGCATGTGGCAGCGGATCCTGCTCGAAGCCAAGAGTGACGACCTCAGCCGGCTGTTCAAACAGGCCTACAACAAAGTTGCGGGCGTGGTCAGCTTCGACGACCTGGTGACGGGGTTCACCATCTACATGGCTGTGAGGGGCACCGCGCAGGCGGCAGGTGAGGGAGGAGTGGGGGAGGCGATCAGGGCTGCGGGGCCGCTCGCGGTGAGCCTGGCATCACTCCCGGTCTCGCTGCTCATGGACATGACGAACGCGATCATGAAGGAAGCCGAGGCCGCCGGGTACGAGATGGCGGCGGCATCCCAGGAGCCCTGGGACCTCATGGCTGGGGTGTACACCGCGCTTGGCCGCGACAGTGACGAGGACAATC
>Ga0255347_1005013_pt1 | contig 15412 bp, 10 predicted proteins | sample wastewater_treat_2_FD_192479 | JGI IMG/M metagenome (GOLD analysis project Ga0255347, IMG submission 192479) | Wastewater microbial communities from Lulu Island WWTP, Vancouver, Canada - plant24 | ecosystem: Engineered > WWTP > Wastewater > Unclassified | place: Canada: Vancouver, British...
AATCTGGGGATGAAACGCGTACCCCTGCGGGCGCTACTGGCCAAGCAATTCCGCTGCCGCGTGGTGCTAGCCAACGACGTGGATGCGGGCACATACGGGGAATATCGGTTTGGCGCGGCTCAGGGCGCGCGCACCGTTGTAGGGGTTTTCCCCGGAACGGGCATCGGCGGCGGCTGTATTTACGAGGGTCAATTGTTGCGCGGCAAAAACGGCTCGGCCATGGAAATTGGGCATGTCCCCATTCTCGAAAATGGCCGACTGTGCGGTTGCGGCAAGTTTGGTTGCCTGGAGGCACATGCCGGGCGACTGGCCATCGCTGCGGAAGTGGCGCAGGCGGTTTCGCGCGGGGAAGCGCCCTTTCTGGCTTCACACGGGGGCACGGACCTGAAAAAAATCAAAAGCGGCTTGCTGGCCAAGGCCATTCGAGCGGGCGACGCGGCCGTGGAGCAAATCGTCTGCCACGCCATGCGCCGGATGGGCCGCGCGATTGGCGGGGTGGTGAATTTGCTGGCGCCGGATGTGGTGGTGCTGGGCGGGGGCATGGTGGAGGCTATGCCACGCCTGATTCTGAACGAAGTGAAAGCGGGCCTCAAGGAAACGGCGATGACACCTCTGGCGCGCAACGTGAAGGTTGTGGCGGCCAAGCTGGGCGACTATGCCACCGTGCTCGGGGCCGCCGCGCTGGCAGCAGAAGTGAAGTAGGCGGCAATCATGGCCAAGAAACCCAACCAACCCGAGCCGCTTCCCACAGCGTTGCCGGCATCGCCGTCTCCGGAGCCAACACCACCCACGTCAACGCCCCGCCGTCTCGTGGCCGCCATTGATATTGGCTCATCTGCGGTGCGCTTGGATATCGGCGAAGTGCGGGAGCAGGGCGAAGTTCGCCTGCTGGAAAGTCTGCGCCACGGCGTGCGGCTGGGCCGCGATGTCTTCACGCAGGGGCGCATTCAACAGGATACGTTGCGCCGCTGCATCACCATCCTGAAGAATTATGCGCGGTTGCTGGCGGAATACGGCATCACGCGCCCGGATCAAATTCGGGCGGTCGCCACCAGCTTTGCGCGCGAGGCCGCCAACCGCGATATGTTCGTGGACCGCGTCAGCACCGCCACTGGTTTTTTTGTGCGCATTCTGGAAGAGTCCGAGGAAACCCTGCTCACGTATCTGGCCGTGCGCGACATCCTCGCCGCGCGCGGGCTTTTTGACACCGGCAATGTCGCCGTGATGGAAGTGGGCGGTGGGCAGACCATCCTGCTTTACATCCGTCAGGGCAAGGTCACCGTGGCGCAATCGTTTCACGCCGGCGCGTTGCGCACGCACGAGCTGATCGCCGTCAGCGGCAGCGCCGGCAACCGCACCAAGAGCCTGCTGCGGGCCTATGCCACCGAGCTGATGGATCAAGTGCAACAGGTCATCCCCCGCGAAAAAGTTTCCGCGCTGGTGGTGCTGGGCGCGGGCGCGCGTTTTGCCGCGGAAAATGCCGCGGCGGACATTCAGGGGCCGGACTCGCGCATCACCTTGGCCTCCACCGCCAAGCTGGCGCAACTGGCGGATGAACTGGCGCTGCTGCCCATCGAAAAGCTGGTCAAAACCCGCCACATGAGCCATCAGGACGCGGCGGGCATGGCTCCCGCGCTCGTAACCATGACGCAAGCGGCCCGCACCTTCAAACTGCGCGAGGTGCATATTGTGCGGGCCACGTTGCGCGACGGGCTGCTGCGCGAGATGAGCATGCGCGAACACCGCTCGGAGAGCTTCGAGGAGCAGGTAATCTATTCCGCCCTCACCATGGCCGCGCGCTACGGAACCGACGAAACACATGTGCGCGCCGTGGAAGCCACCGCCCTCGCCCTGTTTGACGAGTTGCGCGAGGAGCATCAACTGGACGCCCACGCCCGCCTGCTGTTGCGCTGCGCGGCGCTGTTGCACGATATTGGCACGTTCGTGAATGCCCGCGCACATCACAAACACACGCTCTACTTGATTCAAAACAGCGACTTGTTCGGCCTGACCCGCCACGACATGCAAATCGTCGCGACTGTTTCGCGCTACCATCGAAAGGCCGTGCCGAGTCCCAGCCATCCCGAATTTGCCATGCTGCCATTGGAAGACCGTATGGTGGTGACCAAGCTGGCCGCCATCCTGCGCGTGGCCGACTCACTCGAACGCACGCATCGCGAAACCCCGCGCCACCTCGAATTCCGGCGCGAGAATGACCGCTTTGTCATTCTGGTCCCCGACATGGAAGACTTGAGCATGGAGCGCGTCGTCCTGCAAACCAAAGGCAATCTATTTGCCGATGTATTTGGTCTGACCCCGGAGTTGCGCGAAGTCCGCAGCGCCCCCGCCAATGGAGCCCCGCCCTAAGGCATCCCGATGAAATCACCCGCAAAAAAACAAACCGCTGAACCGCTCTTCCTGAATCGGGAATTGAGCTGGATTGAATTCAACTTCCGCGTGCTGGAACAGGCGCGCGACGCTTCCATTCCTCCGCTGGAACGGCTGAAGTTTCTGGCCATCACCGCGTCCAACGCCGACGAATTTTTCATGGTTCGCGTGGGCGGCCTGACCATGCTGCAGCGTCAGGGCCATGAACGCCCCGACCCGGCCGGCCTCACGCCCTCCGAACAGCTCACAAAAATTGCCGAACGCATGCGCGAGCTGGTGACGCAACAACACCGCTGTCTGCAAAAAGAAATTGAGCCCGCCCTGCGCAAAGGCGGCATCCGGCGTCTGACCCTCGCGGAGCTGAGCGCGCCGCAACTGCGCCACGTGGAATCTTTTTTTGACGACCATATTTTCCCGGTAATCTCCCCGGTGGCCGTTTCCCTTGAAGATGAATTCCCCCTGCTACTGAATCTCGGCCTGACACTGTATGTCCGGCTGGAGCCGGAGGAAGGCTCCACCGAATCACGCCATGCGATTATCGCCGTGCCACGCAATCTCGCGCGCTTTCTCACTTTGCCCAGCGATAGCGGCTATTCCTACATTCTGCTGGAAGAAGTCATCCGCGCCTATGCCGGGCGGCTCTTCCCCGGCGTGGCCGTAACCGAATGCGCCGCGTTTCGCATCACTCGCAACGCCGACATGAGCGTGCGCGAAGACCAGGCCGGCGACCTCCTCGAACAAATGCGCGAAGTGCTGACCGAACGCCAGACGAGCGATTGCGTCCGCCTGGAAATCGAAAAACGCGCATCGCGCGAGGCGCGCGCATTCCTGCAAAAAGCGTTGCAGGTGGCAACCGCCGGCATCTATTCCATTGCCGGCCCGTTGGACCTCGCTGCCTTTTTCCGTCTGGCCGGACTGGCCGGATTTGAGCCGCTCAAAAATACTCCCTGGCATCCGCAAGCCGTGCCGGAAGTTTCCCCGCTGGAGTCCATGTTTGACGTCATCAAACGCGGCAATCTCCTGCTGTTGCACCCCTACGAAAGTTATGACCCAATGCTGCGCCTGCTGCAGGAAGCGGCGGACGACCCGAACGTGCTGGCCATCAAGCAAGTCCTCTACCGCGTCAGCGACAACAGCGCGGTGATTGCCGCCCTGACGCGCGCCGCGGAGCGCGGCAAACACGTGACGGCGCTCGTCGAGCTGAAGGCGCGCTTTGACGAAGCCCGCAACATAGATTGGGCCGAAACGCTGGCGCGCGCCGGTGCGCAAGTCATCTACGGGGTCAAGGGCTTCAAAACCCACGCCAAAATCTGCCTCATCGTGCGCCGCGAACCCGATGGCGTCGTTCGCTACATGCATTTCGGCACCGGCAACTACAACGAAAAAACCGCCCGCCTCTATTCCGACATCAGTTTTTTCACGATGGCCGAGGACTACGGCGCCGACGCTTCCGCTTTCTTCAACACACTGACAGGCTATTCGCAGATGGTGAAATACCGCGCCATCCATGCCGCCCCCCAAGGCATCCGCCCGCACCTGCTGGAGTGGATCGAAAACGAGGCCGAGCGCAGCCGCCAAGGCGAAGCGGCAGCCATTGACGTCAAACTCAATTCCCTGACGGACCCGGAACTCATCACCGCGCTCTATCAGGCCTCTCAGGCCGGCGTGACCATTCGCCTGAATGTGCGCGGCATTTGCGCCCTGCGGCCCGGCGTGAAAGGCTTGAGCGAAAACATTCAAGTCACCAGCATCGTGGATCGCTTTCTGGAACACGCGCGCATCATCCGCTTCCACAATGGCGGCGATCCGCAACTCTTCATTTCCAGCGCCGACTGGATGCCGCGAAACTTGGACCGCCGCATCGAGCTGCTCGTTCCGATTGCCGACCGCCCCAGCCGGGAAAAACTGAACCGCATGCTCGAAACCTATTTTGCCGACACCCGGCAAGCCTGGCGGCTCCTGCCCGATGGTTCCCACGAACGCTTACAGCCCGATGCGCACCATCCCGCTGGCGCTCAGGAGTTCTTTCAGCGCCAGGCCGAGGCCCGCGCCGCCAGCGCGCGCCAGCAAATGTCAACGTTTGAGCCCCAGCGTCCGGCCGAAAGAAATCCATAGGCCGCTATGAGCAAGCGCCCCGCCGTCCCCTCCCCCCGCCCCCCTCCGCTACCCGAAACGGCGGCCGCGGCCTGGCAACGTTTGCTCACGGCGCAACAAAAGATTGTTCTGCGCAACGAACCCCTCGCCCGGCGCGGCTCGGTCAAAGCGCTGCACGATTTACGCGTGGCTCTGCGACGCATCCGCACCCTCTGCGCAACCTTCCACGATTTGTCCCCGACCGCGCTCACGCAACTTGAACGCAGCGCCGCCAAGGTTGGCGACCGAATGGGTAACGCCCGCGATCTGGATGTGTGGATTGAACTGCTCAAAAGCCTCATGCGCGCGAATGGATCGGCAGACTTATCACCGCGCGAGCAACGCGCCATCATCCAGACGTTGCAGGAGGAACGTACGCGACAAGAAGCGGCCCTCGCGCTGGACTGCGCCAGCTTTCAGCGCACAAAAACTCTCATAGACAAATTGGCCAATCAACGCCGCTACCGGACCACCAGCGCCTCGCGCGACGCCTTCGCCGCGCGGCGCATGCTTCAGATTCGCGCCCTCATCGAAAAACGCTATCGCCAAGTCGGTTCGTTTTCCGAAAAACCCGCCCACGACCTGCGCCGGGCCGGACGCCGGATGCGCTACCTCACGGAATTTTTCGCGAATGGATTCGGCGCGCCAACAGCCGAAGCCGGCAAATGGATTATCCGATCGCAAGCCGCGCTTGGCGGCGTCCACGATTGCGACAACGCCCTGAAATTCACTCGCGATTTGCCCGAAGGCCGGGCGCGCACCGACGTCCGCCGTGCGCTTCAAAAGCGCCGCCGCGAAGAGCTGAAAAAATTCAAAACCGCCTGGCGGCGCTATGCCGCCAAGCGGTTGCAAAAAGCCTGGCAAATCGAGCTGAAAGCCGCTGCCGGCAAATAAGGCGCGTTCTTACTGGAACACGAACTCAGCGCGCCGATTCAAGCGCCAGGAGCCTTCATCGTGGCCGAAAGCCACCGGACGCTCTTCGCCGTAGCTGCGCGTTTGCACCGCGTTGCCATCCACACCGGCGGCAATCATCGCGGCGCGAACAGCCAGCGCACGACGCTCGCCCAAGGCCAGATTGTACTCATTGCTTCCGCGCTCGTCGCAGTGCCCTTCAACGATAACAACGCGGCCGGGGTTCTGCTGCAGATACGCCACCACCGCACTGATTTTGCCCTGCTCCGACGGATTGAGCTGCGGGCTGTCATAATCAAAATAGACCGCTTCAAACTGGCCCTCGCCAAATTCCGCGCCTTCCGTACGCAGCCCCAAAGCTGCCGGATCATCCGCATAAATCAGCGTGCCATCCGGGTTGTAACCCACAATCACGCGATCGGTGCTCATGCCGGCATCCGGCAGACCCAATCCCGGCTGCTTTTTCTTCTTCACGCAACCTGTGCTGCCCAAAACGGCCAAGGCCAGCAACACCATACATACAGTCATCCAACGACGTGTCATTTTCTTTTTTCTCCTCTTGTTTTTTAAAATCGGGGGGGCTTGGAATCAGTGACTCCAAGCCGGGGCATACCAGTCGCCCGATGTTGTTAACGCTACGTATTTATTGTCCATGCTGTCAAGAAGGATCACCGAGTAACGATAGTTCACCGCGCGGGTGGCGGCCAGGTGCCGGCCGTCGGGCGCCCAGGACGGATCTTCGTAGGCCGCGCCGTCAAAAGGCGTCAGTATTCGGCTCTGCTTGGTCGCGGGGTCTATCACCGCAATCTGGAACTTTCCGCCGGCCAGCGCCTGATAGGCAATCAGGCCGTTGGCGCCCCAATCGGGCGCGACATTTTGGGAGCCGCTCAACGTCAAGCGTTCCGGGCTGCCGCCCGAACGGGACAGCATGTAAAGTTGCGGAGTGCCCGACGTGTCGGCAACATACACAATGCGCGAGCCATCCGGCGACCACGCGGGCGATCCTTCCGTGGCGCGCGGCGTCTGCGTCAGGCGCGTCAGCCGCCCCGATGCCATATCCTTAACATAAAGGTCGGGGTTGCCGTCTTTCGACAGAATCAGCGCCATGGAACGGCCATCCGGCGAAATCGCGCCGCCTGAATTGACCCCGGGATAGGCCGCAACCCGGTTGCGCGCGCCGTTCGCCAGCTCAATCGTATATACATCCGGCCAGCGCTTGAGATACGAGGTATAGCTGATGAAGCGGTTGTCCGGGCTCCAGCGCGGCTTGAGGGCAATGGCGCGGTCCTGCGTCACCTGTTGAATATCCTGCGCGCTGGAATCCATAAGATACAGTTCCTTCGCGCCGCTGCGCGTACCAATAACCGCCAGCCGCCCCAAAAAGAACGTAGGCTTGCCCGTAACTTTCACCACAATGTCATTCGCAACCTGATGCGCCACATAAATGGCCCGTGCCATCGGCTGTGAATACGTGGCATGCAGCACCGTTTGGCCGCCCGCATCGGTGACCTTGCACGTGAAGGCAACCTGCCCGCCGGATTCCTTGATGTCGCCCGCCACTAAAATGCCCGCCGGCCCGCTCACCACCTGCATCCAACCGGAGCGGTTGAGATTATTTTCCAAGGTTCGGCGGACCGCCTGCGCCGCGCCGCCGCTGGCCGTCACACCCTGCAAGCTCACCCCGATTTTTGCCCCGCCGGATTTGGTCACGGTGACATGCTGCGCCGCCACCATCCGCGCGCCGACCAAGACACACACACACACGATAATTCCAATGACTCGCTTCACGAAAATCCTCTCGTCCCATAGACTGAATCTGAACACGCGCCGGATGCTAGCGAAGATTTTTGCAGATGCAAGCCTCATCCGTCCCGCCCCTGCTTTTTGCTGGTTGCCAACGCCGCCCGCAATAGCGCTGCCGCCTGTTCCGCGCCGCCGCCCGGCATGCTTTCCGGCGGTTCGGGCGCGGTTTTCACGGCGCTCAATGCCGCGCCCAAGCGCCCGGCATACAAATCCACCGCCGGAATATGCACATGTTTCAAATAGCGCTTTAATTCACGCTCCAGCAGGGGATATTCAATAAAATCCTCGCGCTCGGCATACACCAACGGCTTGGCGTTAGCGACGCAATCGCTCAAAATGCCAAAGCCGGGCTTGGATACCACCACTTCACAACTGGCCAGCACATCCGAAAAACGAACCTCCGCGCGATCCACGGCATGAATGTTGCACCAGCCCGACCACGCCAACGGCTTCACCGTGAAAAACTCATAGTCATCCAGCCCCGCCACCGTCGCCAGCGCCGCTTCATCCCAATCCAAAGTGGTGAAAGACAATAAAACCCATATTTTTTGCTCATCCGCGCCCGTCCGTTGCGCCATCTCTTGACGTCTCGGCGTTCCGGGCTTGGCCAGCAACGGAAGTTCCACCCGCCGCCGGAAAACATCCATGGCCGGCGAAAACGGCAGCTTCAACAATGTCTCCGCGCGCCGATAACCCTCCGCAAACATCTCAATGATTGGCTTCCAGCGCACATCCGTTTCTGCAAACGGCGCATAAATCCAGTCCCACGAAAAATTTCCCACGGCCACTCCCGGAATGCCAGCCACCGACGCCGCTTCGAGCGGAATCGAAGGAATATCCGCCACCACCAAATCCACGTCGGCTTCCCGCAACCACGAAGTTTCCGCCGCAACCAGCCGCTCGCGACGCGCCAGCAAATCCAGCGCCTTCTCCAACGTGGCCGCCACATCCACGCGAATGGAATCGCGTTGCACCATGCCAACGTCAAACGCGCCCGCCCGAATGCGCCAATCCCCGCCCGCGCCGGCCAGCCGATTCTCCAAAAAGCGCGCCGGCAGATCCGTCACCACGGTCACCCGCACACTCGGCTCATCGGCCAGCAGCGCATTCAAGATATCCGCCGAACGCACGCCGTGTCCATAGCCGTGCGCGCTGATATAATAAGCAATGTGTGATTTTCTCATCCTGCCCCATGCTACCGTTTCCCGCCGGTTGCACAACGCCGGAATGCACAGCGACGGCACACGACCGCCCCCCCGCGCGGTTTCCGCTTTCCCCTTCATCCGCCGCATGGTATGAACCATCATCACAACCAACGAGGTTTCTATGTCGCCTGTTCAAAAATGCCACCATCGACCGTTCTGGATTGTAATCATTGTTTTGGTGCTCATCCTCGGCCTAAGCCTGCTCATCAATCTGGCCGCAGTCGGCATCCTCACGGAATCCGCCGGCAGCTTGCGCGACGGCAAAGGCGAAGATGAATATCCCGACTTCAGCGAAACCCATTCCTACGGTTCCGGCGCCACCAAAGTCGTGCGCATTGCCTATCGCGGCATTCTCACCCGCGAGATGAGCGCCGGCTGGCTCGGCTCGCTCGACCCGGTCGAAGACTGCATCCGCCAAATCCGCGCCGCCCGACAGGACCCCAAGGTCAAAGCCATTATCTTTGAAATTGATTCCCCCGGCGGCGGAGTCACCGACGCCGACGAAATCTACCGCGAATTGCAACAATTCAAAGACAGCAACGCCGACCGCAAGCTGGTGGCTCTGGTCCACGACACCGCCGCATCCGGCGGCTACTACATCGCCGCCCCCGCCGACCTCATCATCGCCCAACCCACGGCCATCATCGGCTCCATCGGCGTCATCATGCAAACGCTCAACATTCAGAACCTCAGCGAAAAAATCGGCGTCACCGACACCACCATCAAATCCGGCAAAAACAAAGACCTGCTCAATCCCTTCCATCCGGTGGACCCGGAGCACCGCGCCCTGTTGCAAACATCCATAGACGCCATGCACGCGCGCTTTGTGGAGCTGGTCGCCGCCGGACGCCACCTCAAAAAGAACAAGGTGTCGGAGCTGGCCGATGGCCGCATTTTCACCGCCGACCAGGCGCTGCAACATGGCCTGATTGACCACATCGGCTACTGGGAGGACGCCGTCTCCCATACAGCGAAATTGCTCGCCGTGGAAAACATTTTCGTCGTGAGCTACGCCGACAAAAAAGGCTTCCTCGGCAACCTGTTGGGCGCCAACAATCCCCGCCTGCCGGACATCACCTCGCTCGTGTCCTCCGCCACCACCCCGCGCCGCCTCTACCTCTGGCGTCCATAACAACCGTGGAGAAGAATTCCCCATGAAGTGGCATTTTCTCGGCGGCGCAAACCAGGTCACCGGCTCCAAACATCTTCTCGTAACCGACCAGGCGCGCATCCTTTTCGATTGCGGCCTCTTCCAAGGACGGCGCAAGGAATCCGAAGACATCAACCGCAACCTCGGCTTCAACCCCGCCGGGGTGGATGCCATGGTGCTGTCCCACGCGCACATTGACCACTGCGGCAACATCCCCACGCTGGCGCGCAACGGCTACCGCAACCCCATCCACACCACCACCGCCACCGCCGACCTCCTCCCCATCATGTTGCGCGACTCCGCCCGCATTCAGGAAGCCGACGCCGCCTACCTCAACCAAAAAACCAATCGCCGCGGCCTCCCGCCCATCATTCCGCTCTACACCGTCGAAGACGCCGAAGCCGCCATCCAGTTAATCCAGCCCCATAAATACGCCGAAGAACTCCTCCTGCCCGGCGGCATCCGCCTCACGCACGTGGATGCCGGCCACATCCTCGGCGCCGCCCTCGCCCGCCTGGAAATCCCGCGCCAGGGTGGGCCGCCCCTGCGCGTCGCCCTCACCTTCGACCTGGGCCGCAAAAACCTGCCCCTCCTGCACGACCCCGTGCAAATCCGCGACGTGGACATCGTCATTTCCGAAAGCACCTACGGCGACCGCGACCACCTCGACGCCCGCCACGAAGGCGAAGACCTGCGCCTCGCCGTGAACCGCGCCCTCGCCCGCGGCGGCAAAGTCATGATTCCAACCTTTGCCCTCGGCCGCGCCCAGGAAATCATCTATCTCCTCGCCGAACTGCGCGAACAAAACGCCATTCCGGATGTCCCCGTCTATCTGGACAGCCCCATGGCCCAGGCCATCTCCCGCGTATTCGAATTCAATCTGTCCTACCTCGACGAAGACTATCACGACCTGCGCTCACGCATGGGCAGCGTCATGACCGCCCCCTGGCTGCGCTACACCGAAACCGTGGACGAATCCAAAGCCATCACCTCATCAAGCGAACCCTCCATCGTGCTCGCCGCCTCCGGCATGTGCGAACATGGCCGCATCCTGCACCATCTCAAGCACGGCATCGAAAACCCCGCCAACCAAGTCCTCCTGGTCGGCTACCAAGCCGTCCACACCCTCGGCCGCCGCCTGCAAAACAAAGAACCCATCGTCCGGATTTTCGGCGATGAATTCGAAGTGCGCGCCGAAGTGGAAACCCTCGGCTCCTTCAGCGCCCACGCCGACCGCAACGAACTCTTCGACTACATCCAAGGCACCGGCGCCAAATACGTCTTCCTCGTCCACGGCGAACAAAGCCAGCGCGAAGCCTTCGCCACCCGCCTGCGCGACCGCCTCGGCATCCCCGTCGAACTCCCCAACAACGGCGACATCGTGGACCTCGCCCAACTCCCGATTCCATCGAAATGAGCGCCACCCCGCAGCCCTTCCGCGCCGGCATCGTCGCCATCATCGGACGCGCCAACACCGGCAAATCCTCGCTCCTGAACGCCATCCTCGGCGAACAAGTCTCCGTCGTCTCCCCCGTCGCCCAAACCACGCGCCGCCCCATCCGCGGCATCCTCAACGAGCCCCATCTGCAAATCGTCTTTCTGGACACCCCCGGCATCCGCCGCGCCTCCCACAACCTCAGCTCCATGCTCAACCGCACCGCGCGCGGACTCGTCACCGGCGCCGACATCGTCCTGCTCCTCCTCGACGCCGCCCGCCCGCCCCAAGATGAAGACCGCGGCTGGATGAAAAAACTCGCCGCCGAAAACGAAACCATTTTCGCCATCCTCAACAAAACCGACATTGGCCTCCGCCGCGCCGCCTACGAAACCGCCTGGGCCGAAACCATCGCCGCCCAGCACTCCCGCAACCCGAAATACACGCCCCCTCCCCTCCACTGGTTTGAAGTCTCCGCCCTCACCGGCGCCGGCCTCCCCGACCTGCTCACCGCCCTCCGCGCCGCCATGCCCGAATCCCCGCCCCTATTCCCGCAAGACATGCTCACCGACGACCCCGGCCCATTCTTCATCGCCGATGTCATCCGCGCGCAAATCAACCACCGCCTGAAAAAGGAACTCCCCCACGCCGTCGCCGTCTCCGTGGACAACATCACGGAAACCGAAGCCGCCACCAACGTCCACGCCACCATCTACGTCGAAAAATCCTCCCAGCGCCCCATCGTCATTGGCAACCAGGCCCGCATGATTCGCGCCATCCGCCGCGCATCCGAAAAAGAACTCACCGCCATCTACGACAAACCCCACAAGCTCGAGCTCTGGGTCAAAGTCGAACCCAACTGGTCACGCAACTACTGGATGCTCAAAAAATTCGGCTACGTCTAGCCCCCCCCCACTTCCCAGAAAAACGGACGGAAAACCCCACTTCGCTATCACTTTTTAGCACCCGTTCCCCAGCGGCCAGCAGAGAGGCGATTTTCCAAATCATCTAATGGTTAATTAACCATTAGATTTTTAAAATCAATTATGTTGATTTTACAATGACTTACGACTGAAAAGACACCTCGCCATAGTTAACAAGTTTTGTAATATTTTAACGCATCCGATTTGGGCGCAAAGAGATATGACTTTTCTCAAAAACGCCCCATTTTTCGCTGTTTTTGCCCCCTCCTTCGGTGCCTTCCCTGAACCCTTTCCCCCTGTCTTACCACTGCATCAGCGTCCCCCCACCGCGCACCCAACGGGCTTTAAAAAAACTGCCCTGTCGTGCCCGCCGTCCGCAGGACGTGGTACAGAGGCTTTCGTTTGGATTTTGCCGGGGTCTCACGCAAAAATAACCGCCGGATTTTTCGATGATGCCGCTTTCCCTCTCCCCCCTCCAGCATTCCGCTTGGCCCGCCTGCCGCCCCTTCGGTGCCTTACGCTCGCCCCTGCCACCCCCTCTCGGTTGCAGCAAGGCCCTAATTTTATCATCGGTAGCGTGCCCGCCGTCCGCAGGACGTGGAGTAGAGGATTTCTTTTGCCATTGGGGCGGGGCTGTTGCGCGAAAATAAGACGGCTATTTTTCGAAGATGGCGCGTTGAAGCCGACCCTCGCTGGACTCATGTCCGCGAGCGGTCGGCAGCGACGCGCCAGAACGAAAAAGAGACCCTTGGTTTTCGCGCCGCCCCAATGCAAAAGAAATCCTCTCCCTGCCCTTCCCCCCCCCGCCCCGCCTCCACCCACCCGCCATCCCCCTCCTCCCCGCTTGCCCCACCCCATCCACTCTGTTACTTTCACCACTTATGAAATCACAGACCTCCCGCACCGCCTGGCTCAACGCAACCGTCTTCCTCACCGGCGCCGCCCTCATGACCATCGAACTGGTCGCCAGCCGCCTCATCGCCCGCTTCCTCGGCTCCTCGCTCTACACCTGGACCGGCGTCGTCGGCGTCATCCTCGCCGGCATGAGCCTCGGCAACTACCTCGGCGGACGCCTCGCCGACACCGCGCGCGACCTCCGCGCCCGCGTCGCGGCCCTATTCTTCGCCAGCGCCGCCGCCGCGCTTTCCATCCTCTGGCTCAACGCCTGGGCCGGCAACTCGCTCTTCCTGATGGGCCTCTCCTGGCCGGTGCGCATCCTTGCACACATGAGCTGGGCCTTTCTCCTCCCCGCCACCGTGCTAGGCACCATCAGCCCCATGATTGCCAAACTCGCCATCGAACGCTCCACGCAAACCGGACGCGCCATCGGCACGCTCTACGCCTGGAATGCCATCGGCAGCATCGCCGGCACCTTCCTGACGGGCTTCTATCTCACCGCCTGGATGGGCAGCGTGCGCATCATCGTCAGCATGGCCCTCCTGCTGGCGCTGCTCGGCCTCGGCTACGCATGCGCCTCGCGCCGCGAGCGCGCCCGCCGCGCGCCGGTCGCCGCCAGCGTCGGCACGCTCTTTTTCCTCGCCGCCTTCCTCCTCGCCACACTGCCCGGCGCGCACATCGCCGCCGCCGCCCGCGCCCTCAAACTGCGCGACACCCCCGCCGAAGCAAACGCCCTCTATTTCGCCGAAACGCAATATCAAATCCTCACCGTCACCGCCGAAGAAGGCAACCCCAGCCACCGCGCATTCTATCAGGACAAACTGCGCCACAGCGAAGTTGACCTGAGCGACTGGAACGACCTGAAATACCCCTACATGCGCATCTACGAAGCGCTCGTGAATCAACACGCCGGCAAAAACAATCACCCCGTGCGCCTGCTGCTCCTCGGCGGCGGCGGCTACGTCTTCCCCAACTATCTCTCCCGCGCACGCCCCGGCAGCGACATCGTCGTCGTGGAAATTGACCCCGGCGTGACCCGCGCCGCCCAAGAAGCCTTCGGCCTCCCCAAGGATGCGCCGATGGAAATTCACCACCTCGACGCACGCAACTACATCGCCGACGCCCTCCGCCGCAACCGCGCACAGCCCGGCGCCGTTCCCCCCTTCGACTTCATCATCTGCGACTCCGTCAGCGATTACTCCGTGCCCTACCAGCTCACCACCCGCGAATTTCTCCAGCAAGTCCGCCAACTCCTCAAACCCGACGGCATCTACATCATGAACCTCATTGACGCCTACGATGTCGGCGGCTTCATGAACGCCGTCGCCCAAACATTCGCCGCCGTATTCCCCCACCGCGGCGCGGTATCCGCCATCGAAGAACTAGGCCCGCGCAACACCACCGTTTTCATCGGCGCCAACCAACCCCTCCAGCTAGACACCCTCGCCAGCCACGCCACCCGCCCCGCCGACTTCACCGGACGCGCCCTCACGGAAGAAAACTTCGACGACCTCCGCGCCCGCAACGGCGAATGCCTCCTGACCGACGACTTCGCCCCCGTGGAAAACCTGCTCGCCCCGGTAGTCAAGCTGGACAAAATCGGACTCCTCACCGCCAAGCTCCAAGCCGGCATCCGCGCCGCCAAAAAAGACGACTTCGCGCGCGCCTGCCGCCACTTCCAGCAAGCCCTGGAAATCGCCCCCGGCCACGAAGACGCCCTCAGCAATCTCGCCCACGCCCAGGAATTGTGGAACAAACCCCAGGACGCCATCGGCACATACGCCGAACTCGTCCAACGCTACCCCCTCAACGTCACCGCCCGCAATCGCGCCGCCATGCTCCTGATGCGCCGGGGACTCACGGACGCCGCGCTGGAGCAATGGCGCGTCAGCCTCAGCATCAACCCCGCGCAACCCGACATCCTCAACAATCTCGGCGCCGTCGCCATGCAAGTCGGCGATAAAGAACAAGCCATCGCCTACTGGCAACGCGCCCTCGAATACGCCCCCGACGCCCCCATCCTCCTTCAAAACCTCGCCGCCGCCCAAGCCACCCCATAAAACACCCCGCCCGACTGTTCATCGCTGTTCGGCTGTTCTGTAGCTGCGCTCGCCGAGCGCAAAGGCTGTTCCGTTCCCCTCCGAACCCATGCGCCCAGCGGGCGCATCTACAATCCCCCCCTTCCCCCTCTGCCCGCCCCTTGCGTTACATGGCTGTTCCGGCTGTCCGGTTCCCCCTGACCTCTGACCTCTGCTCTCTGCTCTCTTTCCCTGAACCCTTTCCCCTTCCACGGGACCTTGCTCCGCCTCCGCCTCCCCTCAAGGCCCCTCCCTTAAACGCCTCCCCGTGCCCGCCGTCCGCAGGACGTGGTGCAGAGGATTTCTTTTGTCATTGGGGCGGGGCTGTTGCACTACCCTGTAGCTACGCTCGCCGAGCGCAGAGGCTGTTCGGTACGGGTTCAAGACATGGGTGACACGAAAGGTTCAAGACATAGGTGACACTTTGGGGTGATAAGGTCTGCCCTACAGGAGGAAGATGGGCATGCCATGGAAAGAGAGTAACGTTG
>Ga0255347_1005016_pt1 | contig 15405 bp, 12 predicted proteins | sample wastewater_treat_2_FD_192479 | JGI IMG/M metagenome (GOLD analysis project Ga0255347, IMG submission 192479) | Wastewater microbial communities from Lulu Island WWTP, Vancouver, Canada - plant24 | ecosystem: Engineered > WWTP > Wastewater > Unclassified | place: Canada: Vancouver, British...
GTATCTTTCCACTGTCAGGGAATATCCTTCCTGTGATCGAGTTCAGCAAAGTGGTCTTGCCCGCTCCGTTTCTGCCCAAAAGACCGTAGATCTTATTCTCGGAAAAAGATACGCTGACACTTTTCAGCGCTTGGACATCCCCGTAGAACTTGACCAAATTCCTTATTTCTATCCCTTTCATCTGCCATACCCTCTTTCTATCATCGAAGTGACCTCTTCGGATGAAAGCCCTAATTTCTTTGCTTCAATAATCACCTTATTTATATAGTTTTCATAAAATTGCCTTCTTCTTTTGCTGCGAATACTTTCTGCTGCTCCGATATTTACAAACATCCCTAACCCTCTTTTCTTGTAAATGACCCCCTCATCGACCAAGATATTGATACCTTTCAGCGCTGTTGCGGGGTTGATTTTGTGCCAGACTGAAATCTCGGTTGTGGAAGGGATTTGACTGTCCTCTGGATAGGCACCGGAAAGTATGCCGTCTTCGACGTATTCAGCTATTTGAACAAAAATCGGTTTTTCCTCCTGGAAATCCATTTCCTTAACACCTCCTCCTTCCCAACGATCATTAGTTAGTTACTCATGTAACTAACTATATCACCTTTATTATACTTGTCAACACATTTTTTAATTTTAATCCTTCTTTAAACGTAGTTAAGAATCCATCAGCCGGCAAAAGCAACACATTTCATTGAGAACTTTATTTCCGTTGCTTTGTAATTGAATAAACCAATAAAAACTCAAAAAAGCAACGGAATTCTTATATGCTTTTCACGTTGCTTTTTCAGGTTTGTTATTCAGCTATGACCCTTTGGTAGTTCTCAGGATCTGTATCTCCCTCGGTACTGATAAGTAGTATCCTTGAATCCTTATTGATTTTTAATTGCTCTTTTACCTGATCAAATTTACTATTTCCCAGTATAGTCTTTACAAGCCCTAAGCCAACGGCACCGGACTCACCCGATATGATCCTGTGATCTCCCGGCAGCGGATGGGCAAGTGTTCTCATGCCTTCAATCGTTATCTCGTCCGAACACGAAATAAAGCAGTCCGCATAATCCTTCATTATTTCCCAGGACAGATTGCAGGGTTCACCGCAGGCAAGGCCCGCCATTATGGTAGGCATGAATCCCGTAACGGCATGAGGCTTCCCGTCTCCTGCCTCCATTGATATAAAGAAACAAGCTGCCTCATCGGGCTCCACAATCACTGTTATTGGTCTAACGGTACCAAAAGCAGAGGCAAGATATGCCACAATTGCCGCTGCAAAAGCCCCAACCCCTGCCTGAAGAAAGACATGAGTAGGTAAAGCATTGACCCTTTGCGCTATCTGTTCCAAGGCCTCATCGATGATTGTGGTATATCCCTGCATTATCCATGTGGGTATCTCGGTATAACCTTCCTTTACGCTGTCCTGTATCACTACTCCTCCGTGTTCTTTCGCATATCGCTTTGCCAAACGGACAGTATCGTCATAATTCAAATCCGTTATAGATGCTTCCGCCCCCTCTTTGCGAATGTTCATAAGCCGTGCCTCTGCAGAGCCTTTCGGCATAAATACAACTGATTTCTGCCCCAGCTGCCCGGCTGCCCAGGCTACGCCCCTGCCGTGGTTTCCGTCAGTAGCGGTGACAAAGGTGAGATCGCCGAGTTTATTCCGTATTTCGACGGATCTTAGCTTTTCAAAGGATAGTTCCGATATGTCTATGTTAAGCCGTTTAGCCAGATATTTTCCAACGGCATAGGAACCGCCCAAAACCTTAAAGGCGTTGAGCCCGAATCGGTAAGACTCATCTTTCATCCAGATGTTTTCTACTCCCAAGGCCCTGGAAAGGGCATTCAACTCCTGCAGCGGCGTTTCCCGATATTGAGGAAAGCTCCTGTGAAAATTTCGAACTTCGAAGATGTTCTTTTTATTGAACTCTCTGACCGGTGTTTTTATATATTTTTCATCCCGAGCATTTTCGTTTGTAATACATTTTATCTTTCTCTCGTTATTCATTATGATCCCTCCTGTTTGTTCCTGCCTTAAATAACAATCAATAAAGAGCTGTCAATGAAGTCCTTAAAGTTATTATGCAGCAAGCATTAACAGAATACAATATTTAAACCCTATCACGTTTCAGCGAAATAAAAACACCAGCTATGCACAAGCATGTAAAGACTATATAGGAAACCTTCATGACATGAATGAGACTGGCGGCATCCGTTTCGCTAAGCGGGGTGCTTCCCAAGAATGTCGCAACTATAAAGGTTACGATAGCCATGCTGCTGCTATGGCCCAGATTTCTCATAGTCGCCAGTATTGAAGAAGCGACTCCGTAGTCCCTGGGCTCCACACAAGACATCACGGCATTGGTATTCGGTGAGGAGAAGAATGCGAATCCAATCCCAACTATTATCAGATACAGTATGATCAAAACAAGAGGAAATTCAGCAGAAATGAATATGAAAAGGAATAATCCCAGAGCACATAACCCCATTCCAAAAGAGGCGAGCTTATGCGATGCTATCCGATCAGAAAGCCGCCCGGCAAAAGGCGATAATAACGCCATAATCAAGGGTTGGCTGATCAGGATCAAGCCGGCGGCCTGTGAGTCAAACCCGCGGATCACCTGTAGGTATATTGACAGTAAGTAGCCCAGAGCAAAGGTTGCACCATAGTTTAGCAGTGCCGCCAGATTTGAGAGAAGGTAACCGATATTCTTTCGAAATAATCTGACTTGGATCACCGGACTCTGGGCATGCAGCTCATGGCGAACAAAAAACATAAAAAGCAGAACGGATACTGGGATGAGGTACTTAGCAAAGGCTTCAGTAGAATAGGCCGATAATCCGTACATCATGCTGAAAATTGTTATAATAAAGAGAAGACTGCCAATAAGATCCATTTCTTTCACGGTGCCTCGCAATGAATCGGATGAAGACGGCAGTACCATTTTTGCCAAAGCAAATGTGATGACTCCAATGATAAATGTAACTAAAAAAATAGAGCGCCAGCCGAACAAATGGTTTAATATCCCTCCCAGCACCGGGCCGGCGGTTAACCCCGTATAGGTAGCTCCTATAAAATAGCCTAAAACCTTTCCGTGCTTTTCCCGGGAAAAACGGCTTATTAAAACTGCTTGATTGGTAGAGAATATCATAGCTCCCGATATCCCCTGCAATATGCGAAGCAGCAAAAGTATTTCCATTGATCCGGCAAAACACGTGGCTCCGGAACAAACAGAGAAAGCAATGATACCTGCTTTAAGTATCCTTTCTCTGCCGGTAAGATCCGCCAGACGACCGATGGGGACCGACATTGCAGCCGCAGCGAGTATGTATCCGCTTATTATCCAGCCTATAGCCGTTGCTCCCGCACTGAATTCATTATCAATGGCAGGTATCGATAAATTGAGCGCACTGCCTGAGAAAGTTGTCACAAATGCACTAAATATAGCCACAAGCAACGTTAAGGATCCAGTATCCGTCGGGATTTTTATATTAACTTTTTTCATAATCAGCCCTGATTCTATTCTTTATCAAAGTATTCATTTATAAAGCTCGATTGTTACGATTTCGGGGCAATTGAGAAAACGAAAACCAAAATTGCCGTTTCCTATGCCTCTGCTTACAACCAAATTCTGCTCACCAAAGGGATATAGCCCCCCATCGTATTCCGGGAAGAATGTTCTCTCAGGGGAGTATATGCCTCCCACAAAGGGCAAGCGGATCATACCGCCGTGGACATGCCCGCAGAGGGTCAGATCCGCTCCCCATTTTATGTACGACTCCGCATAAAGCGGATTATGAGTCAGCAGTACACTGAATTCCTGCCCGCCATTTTTACCGAGGAGCTTTTCGATCCGGTCGGTACCAAGATAGTATGTCTCTGCATTTTCCTTTACGTATTCGTTGTTCCTGCTGCTGTAATAACGCATGTTTATCCAAAGTCCGTAAAGGTTCAGCCTTTCTTCTCCTCTTGTAACCGAGACCTTTTCATTGTCCAAAACCTGTACTCCCATTCGCCCGAGTTCATAATAAATATAGCTTCGATCGACAGAGCTTAAAGACTGTTCGTGATTTCCCACGATAAAATAAACTTCATAGCTTGCAGCAAGGCTTTTTGCCAAATCTAAAAAAATACTGAAATCCCGGTCTGTAGAATTGACCATGTCACCTGTCATGACTATCATATCCGGATCAATTCTACGGACTTTTTTTAGAATTGCTTTATTTCCTTTTCCAAACTCACTGCTGTGCAGATCAGACAGCAAAACGATTTTGTAACCATCAAAGGTATTCGGAAGCTTTTCATACTTTATTTTATACTCGCTGATAAAAATAAAGCGGTTGCTTACATATAGCATAGCGGTGATCACGACCACCGCTATTATTAAAACAAATAAGGCCAACTTCTTACTTTTTTGCATGGATCCCCCCGGCAGCGCTGTAGTTATTAATCATATAAGATCGACCTATTATACGATATCATTATCAGCTGCTCCGTCTGGATTATAACACACATGAAGCTAAGCTTGCATCATCATAAGTCTCGGGAACAGGATATTGTTTTCCAGATGTATGTGCTGAAATACGTCGCTCTCCAGCTCCTGAAGTTTTTGATACGCAGACTTGAAAGAATCGCAGGCATCGTCGGGTATGCTGAAGTCTTTAGAAACTTTTCGCAACTCTTTTAAAAGGTCCCCCGCAGCGGTGTGCTCTTCTTCTAATTCATGTATTATTCCGGTGGCGGCTTTCAGATCGGATTTCAGATTTCCTGCAATGTATGCCTTTATTGCCGGATATTGGACCGCTTCTTCCTTTGTAAGATGTGCTTCTAATTCCATCTTGAGCATATGAAACAGCTTGTGTACCCTAGCCAGCTCAGGATGGTTTGGGCCATGGACCCTCAGTATTAGTGTCGTCAGACGACTGATTTCCGGCAGTTCCGACCAAAGATAGGCATGATGCTTGTTTACGATATGCTCAACTAATTCATCCTCCGTTGCTTCCTGCCACTTTCTGTCGGTTGAGTTATTGGCAAATTTAGCATACAGTTGATTTAATTTGATCAGAATCTCCTCTTCATCAAGGCCCTGCTCTTTGATGACTTCTGAAAAGAGCCTGTTTCCCCCGCAGCAGAAATCTATTTTATATTCTTTCAGTACATCCGCCGCTTTTGGGAAAGAGATAACAATATCGCCAACTTTCTGTGAGCTGTTAAATCTATCCATTTTCTTCCTCTTTTCTTTTGCGCTCTTATAGATTGATCCTATAACGTATCAACTTAATGATTCCCTTGATTCCCTGATGTGAAACAAGATTTATCCTTGTTTGGCGTTTAGCGCTAGTTTACCAAAGCCTTTGCACCATAAGAAATAAACGTATTTCGCCAGTTTTCAACATAAGAACCGGTGGCCCATTCCGCCATAATTATATCCGTACCTTCTTTAAGCCTGATCTCCTTTATAGGATCCCCGACCAATTGTCCCGGACTTATGCGAAAAACCAATAATTTATTTTTCGTTTTCACCAGGGCGATGTCCTTATTGGGTGAAGTAAAGGCATCTACCGCATCCGGGACCCTATCCCTGATTTTGTACCAGCTCAGGACCAGGGAATCATAGAATATCAAATTTGACGGCGGTGCAATTTTCAGTTCATAATCGGTATATTCCGGCATCCCGTCGCTCTGATAGTTTATCCTCCCCTTGAAGATCCAATGACCGTCTTTTCTTGATAATCCGAAATTTTCATCCGGATATTCTCCGGCAAGAAATCTGGCCTTGCTGTCTTTGCTCAAAGCTTTGGCTGTCTCTTTATAGGCATTTATGAAGGTATCCTTTCCCGTTTCATCCAAGAGAACGGATATTTTTATCACCGCCTCAGATGACAGCTTATCCACCGGCAACACTTGAAGCCTGCTCATTTCACCGGTATTTTTCTCAACAGCGATATAATCGTTACCTACATAGTCTATTATCTTATACGACAGGCTGCTTCTTTGTTCATCCTTGCCGACAAATTCCATATCATTCGCCTTTTCATATTTTTCAACGGTTTTTGCATTTAGATTGCGGGCCGTCAGTATATTTCCGCTCGCTTCTTCAAAAATGATGTCCTGAACGCTGAGCTCCCAGAAGCCGCTTTTGCGAGGAAAAAATAAATTATCGGCTGTTAGCACCGGACTCATCTCTCCCCGGTCTGCTGCCACCCAAATCGTGCTGTATGTATAACCTGTCTTCCCGGAGATCCGCAGCCCTAAAAGAATGCCGGAGGCTCTTCCTTCACCGCCCTGGTCTTTGGGTTGCAGGCTCGGATCCGTCGGGATATAATCCCAATCGTCAGAAACCTTTTTCAACAGAAGTACTGCATACTGAACGAAAAATATCATTCTCTCATCATCAAGCTTTAGAAATTCACCTAAGTAATTGCCGGAGGCATAGATGGTGGTCACTTCAACCATCTGTAAATCCTCCCCAAACAGATCGCAATGCTCTACGTATTTTGTAGCTAAATAATCTGCGGAATTTACCCTCTTGATCTTATATGAGACATTGTCATATACGATATCGTCTAAAGCAACTGCACCTTCTGTAAATTGGATGCTGCTTCCTGTCCGTAGCTGCGTTAATTCCCTATCCTGTTTCTCGTCGAGTTCCGCGGACACTTCCCATTCCCCGGAAAACGGATCAGCCTTATTTGAGGGCGGGATTATCCTGCCGGCGGAAGTTCCGGGTTCTCCGGGCAAAACTGAACATCCGTCAAGGATCAATAGTAAAAAAACTAATACCAGTACCGGGAGCTTTTTAATCATTGCTTCTCCCCTTAAAAGGCAGGATAACAGTGACCTGTGTCCCCGCACCGATTTCACTTTCGATTTCCATTCTGCCTTTCATTTGATTCACGATCTCCTCACAGATCGATAGTCCTATTCCATTTTTGGACATAGAGCTTCTGCCTTTATAGAACTTTTCTTTTACCATCGGCAATTCCTCTGCCGATATGCCGCACCCGGTATCCGAAATGCAGAATTTCAACTCTTTTTCGGATACTTCAGCTTCAAAACAAACAGATCCCCCTGCATTCGTAAAATTGAATGCATTATCAAGGATGTTGATAAAAAGCTGCTTTAGCCGGTTTCCGTCCGTTTTAAGATCAGGGAGGTCCTTTCCGCAGTTGACGGTAAAATCGATATTTTCTCGAACAGCCCGCATCATAAACTGCTTTCTGATGTCCGAAAGCAGGCCGGCCAAATCAACCTCTTCATATTCGAGTTTTATCCTGCCGGAAACAAATTTTGAAAAGTCCAGCAGTTCTTCTACCATCCCGGTGAGCCTCCCGCTTTCTTTAGCTATTATCCCAAGGCCGTCTGTAAGGGTCTCCTCCTGCCTGAATCTCTCATTTTGAAGAGTAAGAGCCCAGCCCATGATAGATGTCAGAGGCGTTCTCAGTTCATGAGAAACCGAGGTGATAAAATCATTTTTGAGCTGTTCTCTTCTAATGATCTCATCCGCCATATAGTTTAAAGTATCCGACAGTTTTCCGATTTCATCATTACGCTTTTTTCTGCTCCTGATTTTAAAATTGCCCTCTGCCATACTTTCTGCGGCTTCTGTCACTTCTTTCAAGGGGACGAGAATGGTATCGGCTAAAAAGACACTGAGAAGCCCTAAGATCAAAATGACAAAAACACCGATTATGATAAACACATTGGCCGTACTCTTAATGCTTTTGTCTATCTCCTCGGTAGATGCGATAAAGCGAAGAGCCCCGACGACCTTTCCGCCTGATGTCAAAGGATAAGCTACAGACATAACCTTTCGGCCGCTCATTTTTCCGGTCCATTCTCCCATCTTGCCCTTTAATGCAGTTTGAATATCTTCTGTGGCCTCATGGAGATCCGGGAATGTGCCGGAGGAATCCATAACTATCCTGCCCTCGCTGTTAACTATCTCGACCAGGGCATTGCTTTGATTCCAAAAGGCATCCACATTATATAAAATATTATTTTCAAGGGAGGTATCAGAGTAGTATTTAGAATACATGTCAGCACTGATTTTGATCTGATTCGTAAGGTTGCCTCTCAGACTGTCATAGTAATTTTGCTGTACCGTGTAAATCAGCATCACTTCCAGGATAGTGACTGAGACCATGATGACAATAATAAAATTTACCGTCAACCTCCATCTGATCCCTTTCATGTAAGTCTCCTGTCCGATTCTGATTGCCACCTGTATCCCGATCCCCAGACTGTTTTAATTAATCGTGGTTGAGAAGGATTATCCTCTATTTTTTCCCTGAGCCGCCTGATATGTACATCCAAGGTCTTGGTATCGCCATAGTAGTCATCGCCCCAGACCTCATTTAAGAGTTCATCCCTCTTAAGGGTTTTACCGGGGTTTTCCATAAAAAGCTTCAGCAAAGAATATTCAATGGGTGTCAGTTCCACCTCTAAATCATCCTTAAACAGCCGGTTGCCTTCGATATCCAGACGCAAATTGCTGCAGGTATAAATCGTTTTCCCTGCCGGGGAACCGTCGCGCCTCCTAAGAAGTGCTTTTATCCTGGCTATCAGTTCAAAAGGATTAAATGGCTTTACCATGTAATCATCGGCCCCCAGTTCAAGGCCCATGATTTTATCAGTATCCTGTCCTTTTGCTGTCAGCATGACGATGAGGGATTCAGGGAAATTATCACGAATATGCTGACACACCTGAAATCCGTCAATACCGGGGAGCATCAAATCAAGTACAACTACATCAGGTCGAAAGGCTGCAAGCAGATCCAACGCTTCTTTTCCGCCGGCGGCTTCTCCAACTTCGTATCCTGCCATAGAAAGGTTAAGCTTTATAAAGCTCCGGATGGATTCTTCATCTTCAACAATCAGTACTTTTATTTTATTACCGCTCATGGCTTTATCCTCTTATCGTATCATATCATGAACTCAGTTCTTTGACATCTTGCTTCCCATATCCTCCGGCAGTCTGAGCAATAGCAGGATCAGCTTTGGCTTTCAGAAAGTGCGTCTATTATCATTTTACAATAAGCTTCAATCCCCGAAGGGTTGAGATGAACGCCGTCTTTATAGAAATATTCGTTGTGACCGCTGCTTTCTGCAAACCAGTCTATTAATCTTACATTATAATATGAATCAACAATGTTTGTCAGCATTTCGTTTACCACCCCTTGCCATGGCTTGGGAACACGGGTATTGATAAGGATTATCTCTTCCGCACCTTCCAGGCAATCTATGGTCGTTTTTAGTTGCTTTTCCGTAAAAGCTCCGTTTGTCCCAAGCACGATTATCACATATTTCCCTAATTTTCCCTTTTCACGAAGCTCTTGAATAACTTCCGGTGCATCATACATCTGCCTGCCTTTTTCCGCATCGACGATAATGCCTGGGAGGGATTCCTGCAGCGCAGGTTCAACATTGATCATCATTGAGTCTGCAATGACGGTAATACTATTCCCGTGCCCCTCAGGCGGGGCCTCTGCCTCTGCCTCTGTATCTATAGGTGATTCAGTATGAGATTGCAGCTCCTTGCTGTAACCTGCTGTTTCTTGTTCACCGGAAAGGTCCTTTGCTAATATCTGCATGCCTTCCATGGAAGTTACCAGCATCACCGCAAAAATCAAAGCTGCGCTTACCGAAACCCTGGCGCTTAAAGCCAGCGCCCTCACCCGCCCGTGACGTATCGGCTCCTCAATAAAATAGTAGGATATGACCGCCAACAAAATGCTGACAGCAATTTGAAATACAGAATGCAGGATATCCGGTCCGTCGGTATCGACCAAAGAACTTGAAAGTACTATAACCGGATAATGCCATAAATATATCCCATAAGACCATTTCCCTAATAAACGCAAAGGCCTGATGCTGAATATCCTGCCTAAAAAACCAGCAGGGTGTGCCAGGGCAGCCACAAGAAAAGCCGCTGCGACAGAGAAAATGAACAGTCCTCCCTGATATAGGAATACCTGATACTGGTTGATTCTGAATATCATCCACAGTGTGATGATCAGGCTCATGCTTCCTGTCAAAGCAAGGGCCTTCCTTTTACTGCCGTCGATTTTCAAAGACATATTTCCGCAGGGCAGTATCATGGCGGCAATGGCCCCAGCAAGCAGGGCAAATGCACGGGTGTCCGTTCCGTAATAAACCCGGCTCGGATCGGTTCCGGGTATGTAAATCAATGCCATAGTCCCAGCGGATATTAAAGCTAAGAATACCATGATCGAAATAATCCATTTCCGCCTCGGAATTAAGCGGTATACCAAACTTAGAATGAGCGGCCAAAGAAGGTAAAATTGCTCTTCAATCGCCAAAGACCAAAGATGCCCCAGGGGGGACGGAGGGCCAAAGCTCTCAAAATAGGAGACTTGGCGAAATATAAAATACCAGTTGCCTGAATAAAGCGCTGCGGCCAAAGCCTCCTGCCTCAATTGGGTAAGACGGTCCGGAGCAAAAACCAATGCCCACAGCATGACGCTGATCAACATGAGAAATAGTGCGGGCAACAGCCTTTTAGCCCGCCGCAGCCAAAAGTCTTTCAAATCTATCGATCCTTCAGACTCCAGCTGCTTATACAAAATACTTGTTATCAAATACCCGGACAGGACAAAGAACAGATTTACTCCCAATAGTCCGCCCGGAGTCCAAGTCACACCAAGATGATATGCTATGACCGCAAACACCGCCAACGCCCTTAAGCCATCCAGCCCAGGCATATATCCAATCGAAACTGCATTTGACGCTTCATTATGTACTGTTGATTTTACCATTTCCGCCTTGCCTGCCATTATTACTTCGATATGTCTTTGTATGTCTGTACTTTTTTATTGTTATTACACTGTCTGTTGTATTTACATCATATCAAGTCTTATGTTCAGGTACTTTACGGAATGCTTAAGATTTGTTACAAGAAATTAAAAAGGCCGTCATGGCAGCCTTTGAATTGTTTTTAAAAACAACCTTCCGGTCTGTTCGAAAGGTTGTTTTAATTATTTTATTTCTTTAATCTTGCTTCCAGCGCATCCAGCTGCAAAGCCAGCTCCTTCGGCAGGCGTTTACCGTAGCCGGAATAGTGTTTTCTGATGGATTCCACTTCCTGCAGCCATTCTTCCTTATTGACGGACAGGAGTTCTTTCATATCGGTTTCCGGAACATCAAGGCCGGAAACATCGATGGCATCCGCCGCCGGCATGAGACCGATAGGAGTTTCAACTGCTTTCCCTTCTCCCGACACTCTTTCGAAGATCCATTTCAGTACACGGCTGTTCTCTCCGAAACCGGGCCATAACCATTTACCCTTCTCATCTTTGCGGAACCAGTTTACATAAAAAATCTTAGGGAGCTTGTCTGCTTCGGTCTTTTCCTCCATATCCAGCCAATGCTGCAGATAATCACATACGTGGTAACCTATGAAAGGCAGCATGGCAAAAGGATCCCGCCGCACCTGTCCGATTTTGTCTGATATTGTGGCGGCAGTGATTTCCGAACCCATTATGGAGCCCATGAATATGCCGTGCTTCCAGTCAAAGCTTTCGTGCACCAGAGGAATCGTGCTTGGGCGACGCCCACCAATCAATATCGCTGAGATCGGGATCCCGGCAGGGTCTTCCCATTCCGGCGCTATTGACGGGCATTGGCTTGCCGGAGCTGTGAATCTGGCATTGGGGTGAGCTGCGAGTGTTTCCGTATCCGGCGTCCAATCCTTCCCTTTCCAGTCGATCAAATGGGAAGGCGCTTCTCCGTCGATCCCTTCCCACCAGACATCGCCGTCATCGGTTATGGCGACATTGGTATATATCGTATTCTTTTTAATGGTCCGCATAGCATTTGGGTTTGAATCCATGGATGTACCGGGGGCGACACCGAAAAAGCCGGCTTCAGGGTTGATTGCATAAAGCCGCCCGTCGGCGCCAAATTTCATCCAGGCTATATCGTCACCTATTGTCTCGACCTTCCATCCCGGAACAGTCGGTACCAGCATAGCAAGATTGGTCTTTCCGCAGGCGCTTGGGAATGCCCCTGTGATATATTTAACAGTTCCTTTTGGATCGGTCAGTTTCAATATAAGCATATGCTCCGCCAGCCATCCTTCTTCCCGTGCCAGAACTGAGGCTATGCGAAGGGCAAAGCATTTTTTACCCAGCAGTGCATTTCCGCCGTATCCTGACCCATAGGACCAAATGGCTTTATCTTCCGGGAAGTGGCTGATATATTTTTTCTCCATTGGGGCACAGGGCCATTCAACGTCACTTTGCCCGGGAGAAAGTGGATATCCTACAGAATGAAGACAAGGGACAAAATCCCCTTCTTCTCTCAGAGCCTCCAATACTTCCTTTCCCATGCGGGTCATAATGCGCATGTTGGCGACTACATAGGGGCTGTCCGTCAATTCTATACCTATTTTCGAAATAGTAGATCCTATGGGACCCATAGAAAACGGGATAACATACATTGTCCTGCCCTTCATGCACCCCCTGTACAATTCTGTCATAAGAGGTTTAAGCTCTTTAGGGTCGATCCAGTTATTGGTCGGCCCTGCATCTTCCTCCCTGACGGACGAGATGTAAGTACGATTTTCCACCCTTGCCACATCTGACGGATCACTGCGGAAGGCATAACATCCGGGAAGCTTTTTCGGGTTCAGCATAGTTGCGGCTCCGGACTGAACAGCCTGCTGAAGCAGACGATCATTCTCCTCTGCGGAACCGTCGCACCAATGAACCATATCCGGTTGACATAACGTGACCATTTCTTCGACCCACGACTGCAATTTTTTATTAGAACTCACAAAACTCCCCCCTAAAACATGAGCTTTTTAACAAAGCTATTCTATGAATTTGTCCCGGACAATAAACAATCCATAGCGACATTTCCTGCTGAAAGTACCTTTCAAAACCTCACGGAAAGACATACTATGAATCACAATCATAGTCTACACCAGACCGATAAAAAAATCAAATGAAGCCGGTTATTGGATCAATTCCATGCATGCTTTTCGTTCGCTTTCCTTTAGCTTGCAGAACAAATCAATATACTTGTCCGTGTTTTCAAAGCAGTTCGCCAAGATGTCCGCAACAAATCCGTTTGCGATTTCCTCGATGATTTCACCGCTTTTTGCAAAGTGCGCTGAGGCAGGCCCCCATCGGGCATTCCCGAATTGCTCTTTATATTTTGTTAGGGATAAGGCTAGCTTATCTCTGGTCCCTCTATGCGGATTTATCAGTTCAGATTGATTTTTATCAAGCTCTGCCGGTAGTTCCGGAAGAACGCTTCCGGCAAACCTTACATAATGAGTATAAATAGACTTCATGGTCTCCGAATCGTATTGTTCTTTCCATTTTGGAAATTCCTTGATCAGCTTTTCCATACCTTTAATCCCAAATAGCCCCACCTTTGGATTAAGGAAATTATAAGCGATTTCTTTATACGCATTTTGTATTATACTTGATGCATCTCTCTCGGCTTTCAAAAACTCTATCCCGAAATATGCATTCTTTTTGCTGATATTTAAGTAACCTTCCTGCCATGCCATTTCCAAATCCGCATAAGATACAGACTGAATCTCCAGCTTTGAGTTGTCAAGGACAAATACTGAATCCTCATCATATCCAATCATCAGCACTACATGTCCCGTGGCATGAATTTTTTTGTAGAACTTGCTTTGGTACGCAAGGTGATACATATCGAGGCCAAATAATACGACCGGGATATTTATATCAACGAGTTCTTTGATCTCTAAAATGGTATTCTTAAAAGTTTTTCCCTCCGATGCGATAAGCCGGTAGCCCATTCGGTTACTCCAAAAACCAAGCAAATGGTTTCCAATATTCATTGCGCTTGGAAATATCATTTTGGGTGGATCCGCTATCTTCTGTGAAATAAGCATAAAACCCGTTCTTGAATAAAAGATTAGTTCGTCCGGTATCCTCATGCCGGTTTTCCATTCATAAATGTCACATAAGCCGTTGGCCGGACAAAGATAGTTCGCTGTGCTATGGGGTATCTCCAGTATTTTCATAAACAGTCTCCTTCCAAAGAATCTGCCAGCTCATGTCCAAATCATACCATAACTCTATTATTATTTCTCGGATCGTTTATTATTTTCGCGGATGAACTTCCGTACCTTTTTCATTCCTCCTACATCCTTGAACAAAATAATTGCATTACCGGAATTACTTTCCGCTCGGTCAGCCATAACCTCGTTTTCTAAAATAAAAGACATAGTCAAATCACTATGCCCAAGCAGCTAATAAGGCTCTTCATTTATTTTTCAAACCAAAAATACCACAGCCGCGCATTGTAGTCAAGAATTGCTTTATTGTGTCAAGGTGACAGCGGATGCAGTGATCAAATTTCCTGCATCCGGATCAGGCTTAATCCTCTCCCTATAATTTTCCAAGTTATTAGTTTTCTATTTATCAAAGATTTTCATAATGGAAATAACATCTGTCGCAGCTCAGAAACAGCCATAAAGCTCGTGCCAGGGACTCTATTCCCGTATTGTAAAAAGCATATTATCCACCGTCAGACGAACAGGCATTATACTCTTTTGCCCCGGTACCGGATCGGGCCAGCGGATAGCCTTTTCCTCTATGGTGATGTCCTTGAAACGTTCCAGGTCGTTTAAACTGTAGTATGGCATGGTATTGATCAGTGGCTGCATGTTGAAGATGATCTTGTTGCCATGTTCGAATTCAACAAGCAAGGTGTAATCGTCATTGGGCGTTACCTTCAGCATTTTACTCATATGCATCATTCCTCCTTCCGATCCGGAGGATGTTTCAGACATGAAAAATCCCCCATACTGAAAAGTATAGTTGATCGTTATTCCGTCCGGTATCTGCCAAACGGCATATTTTACCCGCACGCTCGAAAAAGGCGTATGGGCTTCAAATGCGGCCGCAGCCGCCTTTGTTGTATGAATAAATCATAATAGCTTCAGTTGTTGCGCCATTTTGATGGCCGCCGTTTTGCCGCTGACCTCCAGCTTCCGGTATACATTCTCAAGATGCGTCTTGACAGTTCCAACGGACACATTCAGCTTACATGCAATCTCGTCTCGCTTAAGACCATCGGCGGCAAGAGCAAGCACCTCCAACTCTCTTGCTGACAGGGAAGCCGTGCTCCGCGGGATACGCTTTAAGCACTCCATATACTGCTCGCAGGCCCGGAGGACTTCTTTTATGTATGAGGCACGGATGTCTGTATTGGCTATGTGGCGTATCATGTCGAGGATGGCGGGTGCATATTCCGCAAAGGGCAGGATAATATGATCATCCTGCGCCATGCCTAGGGCTTTTCGCAGCGATGCAGAGCCCTCCTGTATGCCATACAGCCTGTATTTCGCGGCAGATTCGAGAATCTGATTGTGAAGAAAGCCAAGCTGGTTACCGAAGATC
>Ga0255347_1005018_pt1 | contig 15388 bp, 11 predicted proteins | sample wastewater_treat_2_FD_192479 | JGI IMG/M metagenome (GOLD analysis project Ga0255347, IMG submission 192479) | Wastewater microbial communities from Lulu Island WWTP, Vancouver, Canada - plant24 | ecosystem: Engineered > WWTP > Wastewater > Unclassified | place: Canada: Vancouver, British...
TACAGAAAACTCTATGCGGAATTATCGGGAAGAAGATACAGGGGGCGATGCTGCACTTTCACGCCGCCCCTTTTTGTGCACTTCACGCTCGCCGGTGAGACTTTTTTCATTGTCTCTCCTCTGTCTGTCATCGATGCATGAGTAAATCCACTGCTGGAAACACAATTCGAACGGGCACCACCAACGAACATGCTTCGCCGGAAAAGGTTCCCCTCCGGTGAAGTCTCAAAACGGCCAACCGCTCTCCTTCCCTCGCTTCTCGGAACCCGCCCCGAGACTCCATTCATACCAAGAACCGTCGTAGTTCTTGACGTTCGGCCATCCCATCAGGTAGCCATAGAAGAAAGCGAGACTGGAGCGCCAACCGGTTCCGCAGTAGAAGGAAAGCGTCTTATCTCCGGTTATGCCGTAGTCCTTCCACATCTGCGCTACTTCAGAGTAGCTGCGCAGCGTGCCGTCCTGGGAATCCCAGAAGTCACCGCCCACATAGGTGGATGGTCCCCAGTGGCCCCATTTGGCGCCCGGGATGCGCCCCAGGGTATCAAGATAGGGATAGTCCTCCTTGGCGCCGAGGTATTCCTCCATGGAGCGGATGTCGGCGAGGAGCGCGTCCTTGACGGTGCCGTCAACAACCTGTTCGATGTAGGGAGTGGTCGCCAGGTATTCCGGATGGGTCGGAAACGGAGCAATGCCGCAATCGGTCACGATCGGCCTGGCACCAGCGGTTGAAGAGACCGGATAGCCGTTCCGAACCCAGGCACCCAGCCCACCGTTGACCAGACGCACATCCTCAACTCCTGCATACATAAGAGCCCAGAGGAGCCTCACGGCACAAATGGGATCAGCCCCTGCGGTGGTGGAAGCCGCAGCACCGGCACTCCCGGCATAGTGATGGTACAAAATCACGGTCGTATCCTTGTCGATCCCCATTTTCTCGATGTTGGCTTTCAGTTTCGGGTCCGGCCAAAGGTTGCCCGCTCCGGACTCCCCCGGTGACTTGGCATTTCTGGCAGTGAATTCGAACTCATCCCGATGGATGTAAAACGCGCCCGGAATGTAGGTTTTGGGCGGCTCGTCGGCATAACCTACCGCAGCCAGGAGATATCGCCCCTTGGGCGTATGGGACACTTTCTTGCCATCAATGAGATCCTTCACCCACTCGGCGGAGACCAGCTTGCTGTAGTTTGCCAGCTTCTCCAGGGGAAAGTTAGGGTTCGCGCTCCACTCGAAAAGCGAACCGTCGTAGTTGGCACACCTGGGGTACCCCATCAGGCGGAGCAAGAAATAGACGTGGCCACTCCGAATGCCCACCGTGCAGTATGAGACCATCTCCTTCTCGGGAGTGATTCCCCGGGCGTCGAACAACTTTCTCAGGTCACGGTGAGCGAGGACCGTTTTGTCCGGGTTGAAATACCAGTCGTAGGGAATCTGCACCGCTCCCGGAATATGGCCGCCACGAGCTTCACCGTATAGTTGCCAGCCGTTGAATTCCTCATCGGTTCGAGCATCGATGAGGGCAAAGTCGCGGTCCCTCATCCTGCTCAGGATGTGGCTCGACCTGGCAAGGATTTCCTCATTCGGAACGGCCACAAACTTGCCCGGTGGCAGGGTCTGTTTCCTGGTCTCGGTTGGCCTGCCATCGGCAACCCATTTGTCCCACCCCCCATTGAGGACATGCACGTCCTTGCAGCCAAGATATTCGAGCATCCAGAAAACGCGCCCGGCCGCACCCCACGAGGCCGTCGTATCATCGTAGATCACGAACTTCATGTCGGGTCGAAGACCTGCCGCGCCCAGCCGCGCTTCGAGCTCCACCTGTGGCTTGAGTCCGCTTTTGGTTTTGTAGTCATCGTAAGCCAGGCTGATCGCCCCGGGAATGTGGCTTGACTCGTAGCCGGCGCTACGGGCATCGATGATGACAAGGTTCTTGGCGCGAAGGTTTTCCTGGAGCCATTTTCCGGACAGGAGCAAGGCTGAATTGGGATAGTCGAGAAAGCCTGGAGGTCTCGCAGGTTCGGCCGCGTCGGCCCTCGCCGCGGCTGCATCTGATACCATCACAAACAGCAAAGTAATCAATACCAGGAATAAGCTTGGACCTTTCCTGCCCATAACCACCCTCCAGAATTGTGATCAACACGATGACGGCCTCTAGTTCATCCGAAGAGAACGGCCTCCGATACAACTCGTTCACAGCGTTCTCTTTTGGTGTTCTTCTCTCGCATCAACTAGCAAGGTGTCGCGTTCGGATTCCTGGAAGCCGAGGTGTTGCCATAAATTGCGTATTTGACCGGATGGCAGCACTCAGTTTGTTGTTCAGTCCAACTACCGGCAGCAGCCCCGTCCCGCCAGTGAAAAAGTCCCCAAATTTGGGATGGCGCGCACCAGGACTGTGGGCTGTTTCATACCCATGGATACGGGCATCGATAACAACCGGACTCTTCTGACCGGCTGAATGGCCGCCAACAGACTCAACGCCAAGATCCATAGTGAGTTGAAGCTCATTGCCCGGCAGAATACCGAGACCAAAAGCCTCAGGCATGATCATCGTTGAGTGGCTTGGCTGAAACGCTAAGAGAGCTTTTCAATATCGGCTCAAAATGGGAATGTCCAATTGATTGCATAGATGCAATTTTAAGTTACCATTGGGATGTTCTATACTATTCTGATAGATAGCGTTCCGGGCTGTTGGGGATCGAAAGCTGGGGCAGAAGGCTGGGCTAAGAGGGGCTGATAAAGCAGAGCGCTTCCTGGGTCCGGGGGTCTGCCACCACTTGGGCGTATTTGCCGTCGGTAACGGCCGCCACATCGATGACCTTGATAAAGGCCTCGAAATGCTTCGCATCCGGCAGGAAACAGCTGAGGATATTCGAGGGCTGAGTGAAGAACTCCTGGTTGAAGGCGGACTTGGGATCATCCGGATACAGAGGCAGATAGATGATTCGTGACTCAACCAGATCCAGAAAGAAATGGGTTCCATAGGACACATCCGGAATGTGCCCGGCCGCCTCCCGGGCCATCTCCACCAGCACCGAGGTGTTGTTGATATCGGCGTAGCTGGTGTTGACCCCGAGCATGACGTTGGAACTGCCCCAGCGGCCTGGTCCCATCAGCATCGTCGGGCAACGGGAGAGGTCCGGATGGCGATTGAGCTGACCGACGATTCGCCCCATCTCCCGCTTTGCCTCCATGGAGGCCTTCCCGGCATAACCCTCCGGATCGATATACACGATGTACCGGATGTGCGGCACGTTGCCTCCCGAGATGGTGCGGCCGGCTCTAAACAGAATGCGCTCGGGAGCGATATCCTGCGGCACGGTCACCACTTCCGTCAACCCCGCCAGTCGCATGGGGCGGCATTGGAGCAGGTTGATCTTGGCCCTTCCTGCGGCATCGATCGAGGCTGTGAATTCGGTATCGATGGGGTAGCCATAGGCCGTTTCGAGTCTGGCCAGAAGCGCTTTCATATGCTTGATGAAGTCAGTTTGGGCGATGAGGTTGTTGAAGGTGAGGATGCTGTTCTTGAGGGTTTTCAGGCGCCGTCCGCCGGGGTCTCTGACATATCCGTCCTCCATGAAAGACAGAAACAGATGCAAATTGGGATAATCTCCATCAGCAATGACTTCCGCCACCTGCCGGCTCCTGAAGTCATTGGCGGCTAAATCCAGGAGGTCCAACTCCCGCTGCGAATAGGAGGCTATCTTTAATCCGATTTCGGGGCGGAGCTGAGGGTTGCTCAGGGGGATCATTCTCGGATAGTTGCCTCCTACCCGGTCTACGGCCCGCGTTCCCAGTCCGAAGACCAGCCGCATGATCCCCTGGCTGGGATCTATGCGATTGCTCCATCGGTAGAGATTATACGAAAAGGCCACTCCCGCAAGCTGGGGAAAAAAGTAGCGCTGGTAGCGCATTCCCGACACCCGCTGCACCAGAATGGCCATCTGTTCGTCGGCATTGCCGAGACCACGGTGCCGCCGGTAGGAAAGGGCGTCCGGGTTCACAGAACTGGCGTAGACCAGCTTCACGGCCCGGAGGAACGCTCGCATCCGTACTTCAGGATTCCCCTGGTTGGCACAGAATTCGCTCCGGTATTTGCCGGCAAAGGCATTCCCAAAGCCGTCCTCGAGCAGGCTGCTCGATCTCACAATGATAGGGGCCTGACCGAAGTAATCGAGCAGATCTCGGAATTGCTCCATAATGTCACGCGGAAACCGGCCTTCCAGAAAGCGCTGTTCGACCCTCGCAAACTGCTCCGGCGTCAGGTGAGAATTCCTCGTCAGACGAAGACGCGAGCGGAATAGATCGTTGTTGACCAAAAAGGTGAAGAACACATCCGACCCGATGTAAAAGGAGTCGTGCTCCTCCAGGATTTTCGAGAAATCCGTGCCCTCGTTATCCCTCAGCAGGATCCGGCGTGCCAGCAGCATGCCCGCCGCTTTGCCGCCGATGCAGCCTGAGCCGATGAGGCGATTCCGGATGCCAAGCAGGTCCTTCAGGCTCAGATATTGATCTGCCAGGCGCATGTACTCGGGATGAGTCCCGATGATCATCCGGGACAACTCTTGTTTGAGAACCAGAATCTCGGTCGTGCTCTCCAGATGATCGAGCTCGTCCTCGTCATATTGACTGAGCTTTCGAAAGACACTGTCCCAGGGAGCCAGCGAGTCCGCTCTGACTTTCAGAGGCCTTTTGCTGGCGGTCTTGGAGATGGCGGAAGCATCCCCGCTGCCAAAGACCGGGGTCAGGGTTCCCTTGGAGAAAAGGTGGGGCAGGAACATTTGCGAGGAGTACCGGTCCCAGACTTTAAGGGGATGCACATAGAGGCGATCTTCGATATGGTAGAGATCGATCAGGATCTGAGTGGTGTCCCGGATGCGGGCTACCGCGCGGTGGGAATGCCGGCCCCGGGTGAGGGCAAAGTAGGCAATGGTATCCAGTTCCCGCAGATAGGGGCAGGTCAGCTGGAAGAAGTTTCCCAGGAGTTCATCGGTAGCCCAGTCGGCCACCAGCGCCGAGAGATTGTCAAAGACATAGAAGACCTCCCGCCCCTTCTCTTCGATGATCTTGCTGACCTGGGCACTGAAGGAATCAAAGCCGGGCCGCGGGTCCACTTCCTTGGTGATGATGCGGGGGTCTGGTTCAAGGATCCCCGAACGGGGCATGAATTGCACGTAGACCACGGTGCGGCTGTCCCGAAGGGCCTGGGCCACAAACGGCCGCACCACCTTCAGGTAGTTGCCGAGCTCGTCGACCTGCCAGACGACATTATCCCCCAGGCGAAGCCCTTGGAGGATATGGTCCAGAGCTGGAATGCCGCTGCCGATAACCTCGGATTGAGGCATCAGAAAACCTTTTACGGTTTTGGATTGTTGCCGCCAGCGATCAAACCTGAGGCCGGGCTCGTGGCTCGGAGGGTCTCCCGGCTGCTGCCGTCCAACGGCACGTCCCTTTTTACCATGAAAAGCACAAAGGACACGTGGAAATGGCTACGCGTCCTTTGTGGATGACATCGTTACAAATCGATTGCAGCCTTTGGTGAAGCTTCCTCAGTTACAGACCGGAGGGTGTCGCTCAGCGGACCAAGTGGCCGCCCTCCAGTGCGGCCGCCGTGGGCCGGTGGCCGCCGGGACTGTTAAAACCATCCCCGCAGCTTCATGGCTTCCACCACCCGTTTGACGGCCACTACATAGGCTGCCTTGCGCATATTGATTTTGTACTTTTCGGAGGTATCGGAGACTTCATGATAGGCTCGCGTCATCTTCTTATCGAGCTTCTCATAGACTTCCTGCTCATCCCAGTAGTACATACAGGCGTTCTGGACCATCTCGAAATAGGATACCGTTACCCCGCCGGCGTTGCACAGGAAGTCGGGGATCACGTGGACACCATTGCGGTAAAGGATTTCATCGGCATCGGGGGTGGTCGGGCCGTTGGCCAGTTCGACCAGGATCTTGGCCTTCACCTTGTCGGCATTCTTGCCGGTGACCATCCCTTCCATGGCGGCGAGTACCAGCACATCGACGTCCAGTTCCAGCAAGGCTTCGTTGGCGATGCATTCCGTGCCGGCACAGCTCACCACCGAGTGGGTATCGGATTTGTGCTGAGCGATCTTGGGAATACAGAGGCCTTCGTCACAGATGGCCCCGCCCTTTGAATCGCTCACCGCCACGATTTTGCACCCAAACATTGATTCCGCCAGGGAGGCCGCATAGCTCCCGGCATTGCCGTAGCCCTGGATAGCCATGGTCACCTTGCCAAGATCGATCCCCAGCTTGCGGGCAGCCTCACGAAGGGTGTACATGCCGCCCCGGGCGGTAGCGTCCGACCGTCCCGGCGATCCCCCCAGAGACAAAGGCTTGCCTGTGATGACGCCGAACTGGCTCTTGCCGATGATGGACGAGTATTCGTCGAGCATCCAGGCCATGATCTGGGGATTGGTGTAGACGTCCGGCGCGGGAATATCCTTGTCCGGCCCGATGAGCGAAGCGATCGCCTTTATGTAGGAACGACTGATGCGCTCCAGCTCCGGTTGCGACAATTCCTTCGGGTTGCAGATAACGCCACCCTTACCCCCACCGAGGGGCAGATCGAGCAGGGAACATTTCCAGGTCATCCAGGCGGCCAGAGCCCGGACGGTATCGATGGTTTCGTCGGGGTGAAATCGAATCCCGCCCTTGGTCGGGCCTTTGGCATCGTTGTAGTGGACCCTGAAACCCTGAAAGATCTTCACTGTGCCATCATCCATGTGCACTGGAAAGTTCACGTGGAATTCTCGCATAGGGTGAAGCAGCGCCTGTCTGGCACCCGCAGGCAGACCCAGGATGTCTGCACAGTCATTGATCTGCTTTTGGGCAATGGTGAACGGATTGTCTTGATGGCTGTTGTCTGTCATTGTTCGTGTGCCTCCCGATCTGGCTAGTCTACCGCGAGCTTCCTGCTTTGGTGTCCCCTTCGCACCGTCTTTGCCCCCGGTCGGTATCCCCTTGTCATTACTCCTCCCTACCTAAACTTCTCCGGTCGAGAACCTTCTCGCATAGTCGAGGTAGTGTTTGAGACGCCACATCTTTTCGAGGAACTCCGGCCACCCGCAATCAGGATTGAAACCCCGTTCCGCCTGCGGAAGAATCATCACGCCGTCGGTAACCTTTCCCTGCAGTTCCTTCCAGAGCTCGGCCCAGGTGTCCTGGGCATCCTGGAGCACAACGCCAGCGACGCTTCGGAAGTGCTTCATTCTTTCTTCGGGCGACAACACCTGGTAATGCTCGGGTGGCCTGCTGCTTGAAACGACTGTAAGCTGTCTGGGCATGCCTCTACCTCGCTTTCATGGTGAATCGGGTGATCGATGGAACCTTCGCAAAGCCGCTTTGCATAGTCGATGTATGTCCCGAGCAGATGGAGTTTTTCAACGCATTCAGCCCAATCCCGCGGGGAAGTGAAGCCTGGAGGCTCGGGGGTCCCCTCCAGAATCTCCTCCCACGATCTGCGATCCTGACAGGAATCCCAGATTTCTCTCCAGATCTCGAGGGCGTCGCGCATCACGCCCGCCGCAACTCCCCGAAAATGCCGCAGCCTGGCATTGACGCGGTTAATCTCGTCTCTCGCCATGCCTTCCTGGGGCTTCGGAAACCGTGCTGAATCCTTGATCCTGACCACCATGTCTGCTGCCTCTTGGCGCGGTCAAAACATCTCTCATGGGAAAGCAACCAGTGATCATCAAGCAAACCCTGTGCCGCCGGCACCCCAGTGCCGACAACCTTCGATAACCAAACGTTTTTTAAAGAACAATTCGATTGTTCTAATCATCCTCGGCCATGGTTTGGGCGGCAGCCCGGGGTGATGGCAGCAGGGAATTGACTCACGAAAGCTCGATGACCGAGCGGTGATGGGCCAGCACCAAGGTGGGAGCGGGAGTGTTCAGAAGTTGAACAGGGAGTGCTGCATTTTCAGCACTCATCCGGGCCGGTCTGGCCGGGCGGGGCACTGATCTGGAACTTTTTCATGCGATGGCGCAGGGTATTACGGCTGGTACCCAGCACCCTGGCCGCTTTCACCTGGTTATAGCCACATTGTTTCAGGACTTTCGAGATGAGTGCCCTCTCGACCAGGTCGATGACATTGGCATACGTTCTATCTCCGGCCATCTGGAGGAGGTCTGGGATGAGCTGCGCCAGCTGGTGGTCGATGCTGGCCATAAGCTGCTCCCGGCTTGCCGCCTGGGCCCCAACTTGCTCGTCGCACTCAAGGCGAAGGTGTTCCTCGAGAATGACATCACTCTGTGACAGCAGTACCGCCCGTCTGATGCAATTCTCCAACTGCCTCACATTACCGGGCCAGGAATGGGATTTCAGCTGCGCCATGGCCGCCTCGGCAACGTGGCGAATGGGGGTCTGATACTCGTCGCTGAAACGGGCAATGAAATACTCCACCAGCAGCGGGATGTCCTGAGGCCGCTCCCGCAGCGGCGGGAGGTCAATGGAAATGACTTTGAGCCTCCAGTAAAGATCTTCCCGGAAGCGGCCCCGCTCAACTTCTTTCTCAAGGTTCTTATTGGTCGCCGCGATGATTCTCACATCGGCCCTGATGTTTTCCTTACCGCCGAGCCTTTCAAATTCACCGTACTGGAGCACCCGCAACACTTTTCCCTGAGTCGACAGGGGCATATCCCCGATTTCATCGAAGAAGAGGGTGCCATCGCGGCATCGCTCGAACTTCCCGATATGGGTTCGTTCCGCACCGGTAAAAGCTCCCCGCTCATGTCCGAACAACTCGCTCTCAAACAGGGTTTCGGGAACTGCCGCGCAGTTGATGGTCAAAAAAGGGGCATCCTTGCGGTTACTGTGGTGATAGATGGCGCGGGCCACCAGTTCCTTGCCGGTCCCACTTTCGCCCGTGATGAGGACGGTCACGTCCTTGGTGGCAATTTGCCCGATAAGCTTATAAACCTCCTGCATCCGCCGATGCCGGCCGACGATCTTCACCATTCCCCTGGGGGGAGGCGAAGGACGGGCAAGCAGGCCGGGAAACGTCACCAACTCCTTCATAGTGCGGTTGACTTCGAGCGCATCTGCAGCGATGCGCTGCAGTTCCTGACGATCAAAGGGCTTGGGGAGATAGTCGTAGGCTCCCAGCTTCATGGCTTCGATGGCGGTGTCGGTGGTGCCGTAGGCGGTCATGATGATCACGGGAGTCTTGACCTGCGATCGTCGCACCTCACGCAACGTATCCAGGCCGTTCAGACCGGGCATTTTGTAGTCGAGCAGGATCAGATCGAACGGTTCCCCGGCGATCAGATCGAGGGCCGCCTGACCATTACCGCAGTCCCGGACGTCGTATCCCTCTTTCGCAAAGAAGCGACGGAGAAAGTGAATCAAGCCCTCATCATCGTCGACTATCAGGATCTTTTCCATTTGCCTCCAAGTCGTGCTCTGAAAAGTTGCGGGTTACGAGTTGCGGGTTACGAGTTGCGGGTTGCCCGTCATCCTCGTTTCTTCTCCTGGGTCTCCGGCTGCCCCAAAGGGGCATGAGGGACTGCTAACCGTCAGTGGGAAGGAACACCGAAAAGATCGTTCCTTCGCCGGGACTGCTCTGCACCGCGACCTCGCCTCCGTGTCGCTGAATGGTGCTCATGACAATGGCCAACCCCAGCCCGGCACCGGTGGCCTTAGTAGTAAAAAAGGGGTCAAAAAGCCTCGCCTGGTGCTTTGCTTCGATACCCGGACCGGTGTCCCTGACCTCGATGCGCACGCACCTTCGCCGCCCGTCCCTGGTCGGGATCGAATCGAGATTGGCGGTAATGCTCAGCTCTCCTTGACCGGACACCGCTTCGAGACCGTTCACCAGGAGGTTCAACAGCGCCTCGCCAAGCTGCCGCCGATCCCCTTTGATCTCCGGCAACAGGCTGGAGATACTCTTGCGGATGACGGTCTCCTGTTGCCGGGCCTTGGGTCCAACCACCAGCAGGGCCTCCTCGATCAAATCGCCCACGTTCAGCGACACGAAAACGGGCTCCTGCGGTCTGGCAAAATCGAGGAACCGGCTGATGGTGGCCTCCATCCGCTTCACCTGGTTCATGGCAACCTGGAAATCCTCCTCATAATCCGGTGAGATGGCGATTTCAGTCTCGACGGATTCCAAGAACAGCTTGAGTGACGTGAGGGGCGTCCGGATCTCATGCGCGACCCCGGCCGCCAGCCGACCGAGGGAGGCCAGTTGCTGGGAGCGGGCTGCGGCTTGCTGAGTCTCTTTCAGTCTGGCACCGGTCTCTTCCAGTTCCGCTTCCCGCAGAACCACGCGCTGCTCGAGCATCGCCTGCCGGTGCTGCAGCTGCCTTGCCATTTCTCCAAAGGCGGCGTAGAGCAACCCGATTTCATCCGCACGTTCAGTCCCCACTTCCACCCTCTCAAATTCCCCCCTGGCAAGATGGGTCGCGGCTACACTCAGTTTGCGAATGGGATTGACCACATAGCGGGCGAGCAGCCAGGCCAGCGCCAATGCTCCGCCAGCAGAAAGCAAAGCCACCAGGAAGAGATAATGCTTGAGCCGGTCAGCATCGTGAAAGGCTTCCTGTCGATCCTGTTCGACCACCAGCGCCCAATCCGTTCCCTCAACCCGGGCTGAGGCTCCCAGCACTTCTATGCCCCGGTAATCGATGTAGGTGAGCTGGCGTTTCCCGGCATTGAGGATGTTCTTGAAGCTTTCCGACTGGGCGATATTCTCCGTGAGGATTCGCTTGGGTTCTTTGTGAGCCAGAAAAGCACCTTCCCGATTCACCAGGTAACACTCGCCCGTTTCGCCGAGGGAAACCCGCAAGATCAACGAAAGGATGGTATTGGTGCCCACCGTGGCGCAGACCACGCCGGCAACCGCCCCCGTGGGCTCACCCAGCGGCATCGAGATCCGGAAGAACGACTCCTTCTGGTCGGGATCGAACGCGATGTCGGAGAGGTACGGTTTGCCCGCCAGAGAATCCCGGCACCAGGCTTCATCCTGCGGGTTGAAGGTCCTGGAAGAGCTGCCATAGACAACGGTACCCTCCCGCGATACCACGATCATGTTACGGTAAACGCGATATCTGTTTCTCACCAGCTCAAGGTATGGTGCGATCTGCGCGGGATCCAGCGAACTCAGAACGGAGGAACCGGCCACCACCTCGAGGTCGGCCTTGCGCTCCGAAATCCACCGCTCCAGCAACGCGGCCTTATCGGCTGCGACGTGCTCGATTTCATTGGTGACCCTGGTCCGTATCAGCTCCTCCGCGGTGACCATGGCCAAGACGCCCATGATAGAGAGCGGCACCAGCGCAACAAGAACAAAAAGCAGCACCACCTTGAGTTGAAGGTCGACCGCAACGAGCCTCTTTTTCAAACTCGGCACCCTCTTCCGATATCATCAAGTGAGCGCTCGAACCGAGTGGTTGGGGCACTCTTCCATACCACAAAGAGGAAGGCCGTGGAATGAGGATTGTAGGGTCTTTCCGAAACGGGCCATGCGACTGAGGGCGCCATCAGTGCTGCCTCTCAGAGCCGATCAAGCGCGAATTCTGCCCATACCGGAGTGTGGTCGCTGGGATTCGCTCGCCCCCTGAGTTCGCTGTCTACCCGACAATCCAGGCAGACTCCGGCCAGAGGTCGGGTGGCCAGGATGTGGTCGATCCGCCAGCCCAGATTTCGCTCGAAGCTCTTGGGAAGCCGGTAGTCCCAAAAGGTGAACTGCTTCCGGTCGGGATGGTGGTGTCGGAAACAATCGACCAGGCCCCAGGAAGCAACCTCGGCCAGCGCCTGGTGCTCGAGGGGATGGAGGCCCACGCTCCCGGCCAGCCGCTTGGGATCGAAGACATCGAGGGCAGTTGGGGCGACATTGATATCCCCGGTCCAGATGAGCGGCTGATTGGGATCGAAACGACCTGCCAACCACCGTTTCAACCTTCGGAAAAAACCCAGTTTGGATTGAAATGCCGGGAGTTCCGGATCTCGTCCCTGAGGGACATAGGTGTTCACCACCCAGACACTGTCGACGCTGACCGCGATGAGCCGAGCTTCGTCATCCGGGTCGCCGTCCGCGAACGCTGTTATCCGTTCCGCAGGTTGCCGTCGGGAGAGGATGGCGACCCCGTTGAAGGATTTCTGCCCACGGACGCTGACGTGATAGCCGACAGCTTCAAACGGCCCCACCGGAAAATCCCGGTCCTGGCATTTGATTTCCTGCAGGCACAAGACATCCGGCTGCTGCTCTCCAATCCAGTCCACAACCGTTGCCAGTCGCGCGCGGATGCCATTGACATTGAAAGTGGCGAGTTTCCAGGCCATCGCTGGACCTCCCTCAGGGAAAGGCTGAAGATTCGAGTGCATGCCCGGCGAACCCCACTGTCCACCGCGAATCGGCATAGCAGTATAGCCCAGGGGAATCCCTGCCGCCATGCTCATTTAAAGCGATCCTTCAAATCCCTCAGGGACACCCGAAACCACCTGAAAACGACCGAAGGTCACCCGCACCCCGCAACTCGAACAGTCTGACCGGAGTCGGGCACATTATTCTTGAAAACTCCAGTGATGAATCGTAATCATGCTTTCGATCAGCCCTTGGTATATGATCGGGGTGGTGGAAGAGATGACGAGGTTGCCTGGGGGATTGAGCAGAAACTCATGGGAAAACCTGCGGTGAGGCCGGCTGAGATCTCTCCGCATCCCTTCGGGTGACGGTCTCGGGGTCTTGCCATCCCCGCATTTTGCGCGAGGGAGCAGCGATTGATGTCGTCCGATGATGCAACCGAGTGCGGCGTTTCCAGGCCGCCACGACCGCACCCCGCCAAGTCTTCGCGGGCTGGCGGGGAGGCCCGCCTGATGCGTCTGCGCGGGCTGATTCGGAAGGAATTCATCCAGATCGTGCGCGACCCTTCGAGCATCGCCATTGCCTTCGTCCTGCCGCTGGTCCTGCTGCTCATCTTCGGCTACGGGGTATCGCTCGATGCCAAAAACGTTCCGGTGGGGATCGTTATTGAGCAGCCGTCGCCTCAGACCAGCGCTTTCCGGGCGTCCTTCGAACAGTCGCCGTATTTCGAGCCGCACCTGTTCGTCCACATCCAGGAGGCGGAGGCGGCGCTCCGGCGCGCCGACATCAATGGCATCGTCTGGGTGCGCGAGGATTTTAGCGAACAGATCCTGTCGGGCGCTACCGCTCCCATCGGCGTTTATGTCAACGGTGTGGATGCCAATACCGCCCGCCTGGTCCAGGGCTATGTCCAAGGAGCCTGGACGACCTGGCTGCTGGATTACGCCCGCTCGCAGGGTCGGGCCTTGACCTTTCCCGTGAAGCTGGACGAGCGGGTGTGGTTCAACCCGGGGCTGCGAAGCCGGGATTATCTGGTGCCCGGGTTGATCGCGGTTATCATGACCCTTATCGGCGCGCTGCTCACGGCGCTCGTGGTCGCCCGAGAATGGGAGCGGGGGACCATGGAGGCACTCATGGTGACGCCGGTTACCATTCGCGAGATCCTGCTCGGAAAACTCATTCCTTATTTTGTTCTGGGCCTGGGGGGACTGCTCTTTTCGGTGAGCATGGCGGTGTGGGTTTTCGAAGTGCCCTTACGGGGCTCTCTCGGGGTGCTGCTGGCAGCTTCCGCGCTTTTTCTGCTGGCCGCCCTCGGGATGGGACTCCTGATCTCGACCCTGGCCAAAGATCAGTTCGTCGCCTCGCTGGTGGCATTGCTCGCCACCTTTCTGCCGGCCTTCATCCTCTCCGGTTTCATTTTCGATATCGGCAGCATGCCGACCTTCATCCGGGGTCTCACGCACCTCATCGCCGCCCGCTACTACGTGGCCATCCTCCAGACCGTATTCCTGGCCGGTGATGTGTGGGCGGTGATCGTTCCCAATGGTTTGGCGCTCTTGTTCCTGACCGTTATCCTCATCGGCCTGGTGCGGCGGCGTACCAGAAAGCGTCTGGAGTAGCAGCAGACGATGTGGCATCGGATTTTCGGACTGGTGATCAAGGAATTCCTGGCGCTTCTGAAAGACAGGAAAAGTCGCCTGGTGGTGATCGTACCGCCTCTGATCCAGCTCCTCGTGTTCGGCTATGCCGCCACTTTCGACCTGATTGAAGTCAGGTATGCGGTCTTCAACGAAGATCCGGGGAGCGCATCCCGCGAGCTCCTGGCCCGCTTCGAAGGTTCGCCGACCTTTCGCCTGAGCGGTTACCTGGACCAGGAAGGCCAGATCCCCCCACTCATCGATTCCCAGCAGGTACTGCTGGTTATCCATATTGGTCCGCACTTTACCCGCGACCTCTTATTGAAACGTCCCGCCGCCCTCCAGGTGATCCTGGACGGTAGGAATTCCAACAGTGCCATGGTGATCTCCGGCTACGTGGGGAGCATTGTTACCGCTTTCAATCGCTCGTGGGCTGCCGCCCACGGGTTCCCGGCAGTGCCCGCCGCGCTCGAAATCAGGGCCTGGTTCAACCCGGTTCTTCAGAGCCGCTGGTTCATCGTGCCGGGTATCGTCGGCCTCCTGACCCTGGTGGTAACCCTGCTGGTCACTGCGCTGTCCGTGGCGCGCGAACGCGAAGCAGGGACCTTCGATCAGCTGCTGGTCACCCCGCTGCGTCCCGTCGAAATTCTCATCGGTAAGACCGTGCCCGGGATGCTCATCGGTGCTTTCGAAGCGAGCCTGATCATCCTGCTGGCGGTGGGATGGTTTCAAGTGCCTTTGAGAGGAAGTCTCGGAGCGCTTTATCTCGGCCTTTTCCTGTTTCTGCTGTCCGGGGTCGGCATGGGTCTGATGATTTCCTCGCTGGCCGTCACCCAGCAGCAGGGGTTGCTCGGAGCATTCCTGGTGCTGGTCCCGTCAGTGGTGCTCTCCGGGTTTGCCACTCCCATCGCCAATATGCCGGAATTCATGCAGGACCTGACCCGTCTCATTCCGCTGCGCTATTTCCTGATCATTCTGCGGGGCGTATTCCTGGAAGGCGCCGACGTCACGCTCCTCTGGCCCCAGTATTGGCCCATGGCCGTGATTGGCCTGGCCAGCCTGGCCTTTGCCAGCTGGCTCTTTCGGCATCGGCTGTATTAGAATCTGTTTGCTGGGGTCTGGCCGGAGCCAATCGTGACGTTTATTAATGGCGACCACTCTGCGGGTCTTCTTGTGGGAATGTTGCGATCGAAAAGCTGCCTCAAGCGTTCCATTCCGCCTTGCGACCTTGCTCCTCCCAAGGGAAAGAGTTCTGAACTCAGGTTCTTGCTTACTGGGATGAAGAGCTACGATTGTGCTGCACGGTGGTGGTGGCCCCTCTGTGCCAATGTGACTGAGACACCTCCCTTGTGATAAATTACGTAATTGCTCAACCCCCCCTGTTGAAATCACCCAGCGAGCACAGAGGGCAAGGTCACTCGTCAAGC
>Ga0255347_1005023_pt1 | contig 15377 bp, 14 predicted proteins | sample wastewater_treat_2_FD_192479 | JGI IMG/M metagenome (GOLD analysis project Ga0255347, IMG submission 192479) | Wastewater microbial communities from Lulu Island WWTP, Vancouver, Canada - plant24 | ecosystem: Engineered > WWTP > Wastewater > Unclassified | place: Canada: Vancouver, British...
GATGATCGCGCTCCAGTCTCAGGGTGTGCGCGGGCGCCATGCCGAGCGCAGCACCGAGCTGGTGGTCAGGCGCGAAGAGAACGATTTGCTGCTGGCAGGCCTCACAGAGCCTCGTCGGCAGAAGACCAAGAAACAGGCTAAACAGAAAAGGCAGGCGGTGGGACAGGCAATGCGTGCCCTTGCGGGTGCGCGTTCCGCCGTCAGAGAAAGCGAGGTAGAAGATGAGTGGTAATATGGCGCGGGCGAATTATGACACGGATGTACATGAAGCGTTGCAGGCGTTCCAGGACAAGAACGGCCTCACGCTCAAACAGCTCGGGGCGCGTCTCGGAAAGAATGAGGGGTTCGTCTCCAAGTACCTGAACGGTGTCGGAGAGGGAAACATTGCAGCGTTTGAAAAGCGCGTCAAGGACATGCTGGAACGCGAATCGCGCAAGCGCACATGGGAGAGCGTGTACTTCCACACTGACGCGGTGGAAGCGTGCTACACAGTCTTTGATTTGGTGCGCGAGGCAAGCGACATAGGTTTGATCACGAGCGAGGCCGGAATTGGTAAAAGCATGGCCGTGCACCAATACATGATCGAGCACAAGACCGTGATCGGCTTCACCGCCATCGAGGGGAGCGGCAGCCAATACGATGTGCAGCGCGGCATTGCCACTTGCCTCGATATGCGCAAGTTCAACCCGAGGTCATGTCGCCTTTCGGACTACCTGCGCGAAAAGCTCGCGGGGTCAGAGCGTCTGGTGATCATTGATAACGCGCAGCGCATTTTCCTTTCCGGTCTGCGGTGGATCATGGACTTTCATGACGCGACCGGTGTCTCGTTTTGCCTGGTCGGGAACCCAGAAGTCATGGAACGCCTGGAGGGGCGCGACCAGCTCGTTTCGCGGATCGGCATAAAAAAAGACATCACAAGTGCGCTCGGAAACGAAAAGTGGATTGATGACGCAGCCGACCGCATGGTCGCGGCGATGTGGCCGAAGGCCGCATCAGAGATCGCGATCCTCGCACACGAGGCCGCGCGGAAGTCCGGGCATTTGCGCACGTTGAACAAGCAGCTTCGCATCGCGATCAGGCTCTGCGAGACAGACATGTACCGTAACCGTTATGCCAAGTCATTCGTGGTCGCCCGCGACCTGATTGGCGCAGGCGAAGAAGAGGATTGATAGAGGTAGCGTATCAAAGAACTACTTAACCAACAGGTGATCTATGCTCACACCAGCACAGCGGACTAAGTTTTTTCAACTCGCCAGGAAAGCCTGGGCAACGGTCTCTCCAGACACCCCGTTCGACGATTGGCGCAAACAGATCATGATCGATGCCGGTTATTCCCCATCTGTATCTCAGGTCGATCATGTATGGGGCTACGAGGATCTTATGCTGCGTTTCGCCGTGCTGGCTTACGACGACTCTGCAATAGGGTATTGGAGCGCATGCGTCGAGCGTCGTCTCAGGTGGGTTTTGAAGGGCCTTGCAACCGACTTGCAATATCTCCAGGCGACCGGCGTCGGAGAGGAGTACATTGCCGGGATCTATGCCCAGGCCGGCATGTTGCCAGCCGATTTTGAGGACGCCCCTGCCCAGCACCTGTGGTGTTGCCTGCAGATCCTCGATACGCGCATTCGCAGTCTGTGTAAGCGCGACGGGATCGCGCTGCACTTGCTTCCTACCGCTGGCCACCCGTGGCAATTCCGTGGCGTTCGTGCGACCCGCTACGCCGCGTTTGTGGCGCTTGCCACCACCAAGGCTAGGCTTGATGCCGGTCTGCCCGCCGAGGCCACAGTGGAGCCGTCTGACGCGCCTGTGCGCGATGTCGCTGCCACTGTCTGATTTGTGTGTCAAACCTAGGGCACTACGCCACATTCAAGTCCCGATCTGTGTCAAACCAGATTGGGACTTTATTTTTTACGTAACCCTTTGATTTACCGCGTGTTGCCGCGTTTTCCCGCATTATGTCAAGCCGTGTGGCCCTTCACTGGCGGCGCTGACCGAAGGGTGGGAGCGCGCGTTCACGACATCGAGATGGTCTCTCAAGGCTGATGAGAGCGGGGGGGATGTGGTGACGCTGAAGCTCGTCTACGCCCCATCCGGCAGCGTGATCTACATCCGGTAGTTGAGCGTTGAAAGTTGAGAGTTTTTTAACGCAGAGACGCGGAGGCGCAGAGATTTTTTCGGGGTGGCGGCGTGACCGCCGCTGGGGAGGGACGAGCGTCTGCTCGTCCGCGGGCAAGCAGACGCTTGCCCCTCCCAGTGTTCCGCAATGAAACATGAAACCATCCTTCCGCACAGCGGAAGGCGGCTCGTGGGGACACTCGCCCTCCAAATCATGTTGTTCATGCGCCCGAGTAGTGGGAAATCAGGTCAGTCATGTCAATCACGTCAAAAAATGAAACCATGGAACACGGGCAAGATGCCCGTGCCACACCCTTTTGCAAGACACGTTGTTGCGGGCGAGGACGCCCGCGCTCCCGACTCACTGCTCCCCTTTTCACCAGAAACGCATTGCCTTCGCACATCCTTGTCACTAACCGATTGCAACAGGTTTTGTTATTGCTGTTGTTGTTGCTGTTGCTCCCCCTTTCGTTTTATGCGGGGGATCTGCCGTACTCCCGTGCGGAGTCGTTTGCCGCCAAGCCGGGCGGGCGTTCACGACGGCTGGATCGGACGTGGATATTTGCCGAACGTCAGCTTTACGGTCCGTACCAGAATCTGCTGCACCGCTATACGGATCGGCAGCTTTTCATGGACACGCGGCTCAGGGATAACCCGAGCGGCGAAAAGAGCGCGTTCTACCGCGACATCGAGATCCTGCGCAACGCCGGTTTGGATGGTTTCGGTTCGCTTGACTACTACAACGTCCACCGTTCGCAACTCAAGGCGTTTGAGAAGCGTCCGCCGCCTGCCGGCTATTCGCAGATGTTTGTCGTGCCGGCCTATTTTCCGAATGAGCATCTGCCTAAGATGAAGGAGATGATCCTCGAAGTGGCGAAATCTGCGTACTCGACGCGTCTGGACGGCAAGCTTGTCTTCTGGGCATACGGCGGGGGAACCGAGGGGCAGCAGCGGTGGGCGAAGCTGCTCCGTTCCGACCCGGAGATACCCCCGTTTCTTTTTGTCGGTGATATGCCGTTTTACGACATGTATGAAGCTTATGGAAAATACGAGCGTAACCGCAAGAACCCGCGTCCCATTCCGGTGGAAGAGGTTGAGGCATTCCGCGCGAAGGTGGCGTCTGCGGCGCAGGTGCTCGACGGTTTTCAGATCTGGTGTACGGAGCTTGTATGGGATTATAGCGGCGAATACCCGACACGTTCGATGGCAACGGACATCTACCGCAAATATCTGCGTCCGGTCGTCCTTGAAGTGATGGCGCGTCCGGAGAACAAAGGCAAATTGCTCGGCACCTATCTCCGTCAGGGTTATGTAAATCCTTTTACCGGAGTGACGGATGGTGAATTCGGTACGCGTACGCTGCGCAACTACTTGGATGAAATCCTGCTCGTCAACCCTGATCTGTTGATGTGTTTCGAATGGAACGAGGCGAACGAGAACACCCACTTCCAGCCGACGGTGGCACATGGCCGCACGTGGGAGAGGATACTCGCCTATTACCGCAGTCTTCTCGACCGGGTGCCGCCAACGCCGCGCCCCGGAGACGATCCCGCGATTCCCAATCTTGTTGTTAGTGTCCGCCAGGCGATCAAACTTGGTGAGCCCTGGCATTGCGAACTCCTGTACTTGCCTGACGGCGCAACGGCAAAAACCGTTAACGTGAGCGCGAGGCTTTTCAGCAATGATGGCAAGCTGCTGACGCATTTTTCTGACGAGACCTTCAAGACCGATGAACTCAAGGCGGTGGATTTGCGGATCGCCTCGGAAAAGCTCGCCGATTATGATGCGGTCGTGCTTGAGATCGAGACGGAATTTGACGGTCGCAAGGAGCAGTGGGCGGGGTTCGATTTTACCCGCATACGTGCGACGACGTGCAAGGACTATCTGTATTCGCATCATCCTTTGCGCGAGTTGTTGCGTCCGGGGAAGGTTGATTTCTGCGCGGAAACGGAGCAAGACGGAGTGCGGCTTACGGCGACGTTCGAATGCGGTGAGCCGCTGGCATCGTTGGAAGTGCTTGACGATCTCGATGAGGTCGCCGCTGTCGATCATGAAAACGTTTTCGACCGCAGTAAATACGCGATTGTCCGCGGTATTTTCACTTCACTGATTCCGTCGAACTTCGGAAAAGGCGCAGAAGGTGTTTTGCGCGGTACGACGGAGATCATCGGGGCGCCGGGCGCGAAGTTGCTGTCCGGTAAGTACGCTTGGGAGGGGTTCGGTGTCAATGAGCTGATCGATGAATGCAAGTGGAAGACGAGCTGTTATTTCGGCGGCGGGCGGTCGACGTTCTTCGCGCTGATTCCAAAGGAAGAACTCGACGATGCCAAAATCGTTTTCGATTTCAACAAGCTCGAAAAGATTACGGTGACGCCTGCGCAGGCCGTGGAATTTGGACGCAAGGCGTACACGTTCGAGAAAACGGCGCGGCTTGAGCTTGAACGCATGGACGATCTTGCAGATTATCCGAAGCCTGTCGGCGAGAATAACGCTGCCTTGGATCTGGTGTTGCCGCCGTTGGGACGTTTCCCGGTCTATCAGTTGCGGGCGGTTACGGAAAGCGGCAAGGTCTGGCGTTCGAAGCCGGTGATCCCGTCCAAACGCTCCGGCAAGAAGGTGACGATTGCCGTGTTTTCCGAAAGCGAGCGGAAGCCAGTGGAGTGCAGTGTCGCCGCAGACCGGATACCCGGGTTCAAATACGATTTCAATCCGCGCCTCGGAGCGTTCATGGCATGTTGCGAGGGGCGGCGCTGGGACGTGCAGCTTGGCGGCGCGGATGTTTATGCGCGTGGTATGGACGGTGCCGCCGAGCGGGGTGCGCTGCCTGAGGGCTTTGTCCGCCCTGAGCCGGAATGGGTCGAGCATGACGGGAAATGGATGATCAAGTTTGACGGCAAGGGCTCTTATCTAAGGTTGCCGCAAGAGGTGATTCCGCGTGGTGCGCCATATACGCTTGAATTTGAAATCAAGCCGGATTCGGTTGAGAATCAAGTGCTGCTCCGGATGCGGGGTGTGACCGGTGCGGACGAGGCGTTGCAGTTGGTTATTATCGACGGCGCTTTGGAAGTCACGCACTTTGGTATCCAGATGTGGGGTGTGAAACCGTGGAAAACCGGGCTCAAACCGCTGCCGGGTGAATGGAATCGCATATCTGTGACCAAGGATTTCAAGAGCATAGCCTGTACTGTGAACGGCAAGAAATGGTCCGTGCCCTATGAGCGGCGCGCGCGGCATTTCAATGACGCGATATTCGGCTCCAACGTCAAGGCGGGGTCAGGGGTTCCGGAAGGCACGAAACCTTTCAAAGGTTTGTTGCGCTCGCTGCACGTCACGCATGACACCATTGATAGTTAGGGGTTGACTCTTTGCGTCACCCCCGCATAATAGATGTCAATCATTTGAGCCGGAATGTTTCCGGATTATCCTATGGGATGCTAATCGAAAGGATCATAATTATGAACAAGACGTCCAAAAAAATCGTTCTGGCGCTGCTGGCGCTTATCTCGTTCTCGTTTCTGGCGGTCGCCGCCGAGCCGAATATATCCGTGTTTGCGAATTTTGTCCGCCGGGTCTCAAAGGAGCGCAACATCTCCCTGGGCGAGGCTGCGGAACGGCTGTACGCGCTCGGGGTGCGTGGCGTCGACGCGGGGCCCTACGAGAAGGATCTCGACCAGTTGGCGGCGACGCCGCTCAAAATCATCAACTTTTACTATTTTGCGCCGATGTTTGACGACGCGAAGTTCACGGAGGACGCGAAGCGCTGTCTTGATACTGCCGTCAAATACGGGGTTCCTCGGATCATGGTCATTCCGCCGAATTTCACCGCGGATGGGGACGAGGCGGCGGAATTCGACATCATTCTCGAAAAGATGAAATACTTCACTGCGCAAGCCGGAAAACTCGGAATCAAAGTGACTGTTGAGGATTTCGGCGGAACCAAAAACGCCTGTTCGCACGCGAAATACCTGCGCCGGTTCTTGGACGAGATCCCGGAAATCGGATTCGCCCTCGATTCTGGGAATATGTATTACGCTGGCCGCGGGGAATGTATTCTCGAATTCATGGAGTATGCCAAAGGACGCATTGCCCACATCCACCTCAAAGACCAGCCTAAGGAGAACAACCGGTCGTATGTGACGTTGGGACTTGGTGCTGTGCCGAACGAGACCATTGTCACGACGATGGCGCGGGCCGGCTATACCGGCTGGTACACGCTGGAGAATCCCGTCGGAGACACCTATACGGACACCGTGCGTCAGACGGCTGTTCTTAAGTCGTGGCTGGAGGCCGCGAAAGCGCCGCCGGCTGAATGAGTCTGTAGATGGTTCGGCGGACCGTTCCAACCGATCATCACCTTGTACGATTCAGGTTGCTGGACAGCGGAGAATGTCTTAAACTTTCGGCAATTTATATACAACGCGGGGCGTTGCACAGCCTGGTAGTGCGCCAGCTTTGGGAGCTGGATGTCGGGGGTTCAAATCCCTCCGCCCCGACCATTTTTTTAGCCGTTTCCGGCGCATATATATCAAAAAAGCCCAATAAAAACAGGGGTTTTCGCGTTTCCAGCCTGTTCGCTCCCTTTTTCTGCACCATTCTGAAACACGCTGATTTACAAGGGGCAATTACACAAACAAACACACAAACAAACACAAACGCCGGAAGTCAATAATATGCACGCCCGCTTGGGGTTTGACGTTGTAAGCCGGGAGCCATTCCCCCTATAACGCGGGACTGGGAAGCCCGAATAAACCCAAAAACGCCCAAAAATGGCCGGAAATGGCTTAAACTGTCGTCGGATGGGGGTATAGGGGATTAAGACGGGTGCCGAGGTGGTCGCGCCCGTTTGGGCGTATGGGGGGCTTGCCGTGTGTGTGTCGGGGTGAAAAAAGATGTGCTCTATAATTTCTGACACCTTGTTGTACGCCCTGCATTGGGAGGCTTTTGTGTTTTCCTTCCAACGTCGGAAAGGGTACCATGTCACTGTCTTTTGTGTAAGGAGAGATTACCAGTTTTACGATCTGCATAGTTTGACAATGACAGTTTGACGTGTTCACACGTCGTGCTTCCACCGAAAACCGCTAAGTTTCAAGCAGGAAGCGAGACTTGCGAGCCGCCCCGCATGGGGCGCGGCTCCTTGTTTCGTGTCTCCTGCAAGGGTCTTAGCGGTCCCTCGGTGGGGGCATGGGCTTGGATGTTCGCGCCCCGCCCTTTTGTGGCAAGTACGGGCACCACCCGGAAGCTGGAAAAAACCACAACAAACAAAGAGAGAGTCTATGATGAAAACTAAGAGACAGTTCCTAGCTACAACGATAGCGTCGCTGTGCGCCCTGACAACCAAGACGCACGCGAAGGAGGTTGACGATGCCAATCTTCCCGAATCAATGAAGAAGGAGATTGTGCTACGCGCTCTTATCGAGACAATTTCGTTAAGCAGGGAAACGGTTGTCCTTTCCGACGGCTCGGTATGGGAGGTTGACCCGATGTGTTCCGTTGCCTTTGTAATGTGGATGGAAATGGACGAAGTGGCTGTCATAGCCGGAAGGACCAAACACCCCAGCCTACTATACAAGTTCACGATGGTTAATTTCCGTCAGAACAGGGCTATATCGGTCAGGTGTGTGAGGCTGGCTACGCGATAGTTTGGAGGCGTGAATATGAGAAGAGGGCTTACACCGGAACGACAACGCGAGATTGCCATAAGACGTGAGAAAGAAGGGCGCGAGAAGCAGGAGCAGGATGAAAAGGGCACGGCGGCAGGCTACCGGTTGCTGGTCGCGGCCTGCGCGGTCGCGGTGATCGTGCTGGGCGTGGTAGCGGGCGATGGCGTTCATACCGGCGGCTCCAGCCACGGAAAACCAATTAGACGGGTGGATGATTCTGTATCTTTAGACCCAGACGAAGCTCTTTTCGATAAGTTGATCGGGGGCGCGGAACCTGTCAAAACGACACCCGCAAAGGATAAAGCTTCGAACATTTACAAAGGCGACTTTGACCTTTCGCTGATTGAGGGCGTTGAACCCGGCAAAACGAAGGACATCGACGGAAGAGGGTCGGTTTGGCAACGGATACTCTTCTCTGTGAGCCCTTCCGAACTGCTCTTCCTGCTGGCACCCGTCGCACTGCTGATTATCGCCGGAACCTTGATAAAAAAGAGCGGGCGGGAACCGAAGGCCGCTTCCGCCGCTCCGCCGCCCGTCCGCCATAACGTAACGCGATATGCGGTAAACGCCTCCGCTTCCGCCGCGAATACGTCTTGGAAGCCTGTGAAACGTGAAACGAAAAAGAAGGAGCGAGAACCCATGGACAAGCACGTAAAAATTGCAATCATCATCTCCGCCGCGCTTATCTCCGCCGCGTGGATTGTGAAGCCGAAGAGATATGAGGCGGTGGCGTGCGGTGAAAAAATCTGTGTCATCGACAAGGCCAACGGCGACCTGTGGCTACGGCGTTACAGGGCCGCAGACGGTATGGTCAGAATCAGGCGCAAAGAGCAGGAATAGCAGGAGAAAGGAACGAGAATGAACCCAAAGGCAAAGACATGGCTGGTGTGGATGGCGGCGGCAGCCGTCGTCGGTGCCGCTTTCCTCTACAGGCAACGGAAGGACGCGGAGGCGGAGGCGAGAAGGGAGGCGAAGCGGGCGGCTGTCGTGAATACCGTCCGTGCGCTGGCCGACAGGCACGGCGCGGACAGCAGATGGATATACGAGCTGGTGAAGGGGCACAAAGACTTTATCAGGATCTCCGATGTCAGAACCATCGAGCTTGAGCGGCTGTGGGTCACTCCGCGCCCCATCGTGTTCACCGGCTGGGTGGCGGACATCGCAAGCGGGGGGTGGGGTGGCCGTCCGGTCGTCACGGTGAAGTACGATGAAGAACTGAACCCCAGATACGCGATCATGACGCGGCTGCTTCTCCGGCTGGAGGTCAGGGACGCGGCAAGGCTGGTCGAGCTTGAGAGACTGGCGGCGGACGAGGACTTCCAGTTCTTCGGGAGCGTCGCATTTGTAGCGCAGATTGACAGGGTGGAGTCTGCGGCATGGCCGGTCGAGGACGGCGAGTACGAAACCGCGATGGTCGGTGTCGGAACGCTTGTCGATTTCTCCGTCATGCGGGATGTCCGGTAGGGGCGGCGACAACCCCAGAAACAAACGCTTACCGCCCTAAAACCGCGCACAACGCGCCGGGTAAAACATCCCTTCGTGTCCGGACGCACTGGACGCATGGGGCGCACGAGCAACGACTGGTTACTGCTCCGTTGAAAGTGGCAAAAGTGCCGCCCAACGCGCCCGGCGGTGTGTGTTGCGGGTGGCGGTGTGTCGCGGGCGCGCGCGGAAGCTTGTCTTGCTGGCCAAAGAGTTTGGTGATAAAGTCAGGGTCAAGGTTTACGAGGATCTGAACGACGTAGGGCTTGCCGAGATCACGCTAGACAATCTTCTTGTCCAAAACAGCGGGCAAAGACGAGCCTACAAAGGAAGTTGACAATGCTGAACGAGACGCAAAAGAAGAACTTCGAGGAAGACAGTCAGCGGGCAAAGACGGCTATTCGGAAGATCGCAGACCGCCACAAGGAAGAGGACGCGCCGTCCTCGAAACCCTACCACTTGACCAAGGAAGAGATGGAGAAGTTGAGGGAGGGGACGCGCAAGATGGGCCGGTACATGGACGAGCACTGGCCGGAGATCGCGGCGAGGATGGGAATAGACCCGTCCGAGACACCGAAGACCTGACCGAGGACGTACGCTTCCGCCGCAGTGATGTCAGCTTCCTGACCATGCCGGGGGGGCCACGTATCATACACTCATCTTAGAGCTGGCAAAGGGGGTTCCGAATGAGGTTCAGATCGCAGTCAAGACAATCCGAAACCGAGTGGCTGAAACGCTTGGACTTGGAGCAGATGCGCCGTCACTGCGAGACGTTGAACCTGTGTATGACGCGCAGGCTCCAACTGGAAGAACGCTGGAGAGAGGCGCACACCGAGAATCGGGCATGAGATTTCACGCGCTATAGAGAACGACAACCCCGCTCTATACGATGGCCTTCTGGGGTACGCCGATAAAACGAGAATGCCGGACTGGGCACCCCAACAGCGGCCCAATGCTGCTGACGTGAGGCACCAAATCCGGCAAACCCCGTCCGTGATGGACGGGGCCGCAAGATGGGATTTCCCAACAGCGTTCCAATTACGCTGACGTGAGAAACCGAATCCGGCAAGCCCTATCCATGATGGACGAGACCGCCAAACAGGTTCCCCAACAGCGGTCTAATTCCGCTGAGGTGAGAAACCGAATCCGGCAAGCCCTGTCAAAGGTGGAGGCGTTTGAAAACGCGCCTATTCCGACCGAAGACGCCGACAATGTACCACATGACGGCGGGAATGTCACCCTCAATTTTTGCGAAAAAGGGCGAAAAAGCAAAAATGAGATACCGGAGCAGGTAGGTGTCTGAAACAGCAAAAGGCGAGTTGGCATTTACGACGGCACTGTTCATCCCGTCTGAGGGAGTGAAGCCGGATACCAACCCGCCTTTGAGAGATACGATAGCACGGGGTGGCGTGAACATCAATCCATCGCGTGTAGCCGCGTCAGAATCGCGCACAATCGCTTTGAAGTTCTTTGCCCCCTTCCTCTCCGCCCGAACAAGTCAACGCGCTAGAACGCGCTTACGCGCTTGTTTCGTCGTCTGGCAAACAAACCGCTCGGTCAGTCGTGTCGGCAATGCCAAGCCCTCGGAAACCCGCTCAACGCCTACGACCGGAAGCGGGAAAGCCTCATGCGCCCAATGCACCCATTCGGGGGAAGGCACGTTGTGACTACCCAGTGGCGTACAGACGGCGCAACTCTTCGGCCTCTTTCATCCGTTCACGCAGGGCATAGAAAGCCCAGCGTTCAACCGTGTCGGCTCCTTCTTCGGGCGTTGCGGCAAACACAACCGGCACACCATAGCGGACTTCAAACGTCCAAAGACTGCCCAGTGTCGCGGCGGGTCTGGCCTTGCTCCTGTAGGCGTGTCCCTCGATTTCGCGGCGGCTCCCGATTATCAGCAAGCGGCGGAAACTGTAGCCGCGCATCCGCTCAAGCTCCCTTGTGAATCTGTCGCGGCCACTGGTCAGGCTTCCAACAAGGTCGGCAAGGCTCTTCCGTTCAACGCAGAAACACGCCTCAAGACCTCGCGTCGAATAGTCGCCGGTCGGCAACGTTGCGCGTTCGGTCGGGAAGTGCGCGAACGTCAACGGTGTTTGCTCGCGGGTGTCGATAAGGATTGTGGGCGTCGTAGTCTTCATGGCATCTTTACAAGTGTGGCAAAAGTGACACACTGAAATAAGGGTTAAACAGGCTCTACAACGTGTTTTGTGTTGCAGATTTGCCACATATACCAGTCCTATCTGGAGATTGAGACGATTGCCGTTCCGCGAGATTCCCCCGAAACGCCCCCTTTTGCCTGAGAGGAAACCTGAAAGGCAATTCCGCACTTTTGACCAGCTCTTAGCATTTCCTCCTCAACCTTTGATTGAAGCGCATCGTTCGTCTTGCCGCACGGCTCAAACAGGACGATCATTTCATCATGCAGGTAAAGCAAAGATGACACGTCCTCACGCTTTACAAGTTCAAGCCCCGCCATGGTTGTAACATCGGCGACCGTCCCTTGAACGACCCAGTTCAAAAGTTTTCCACCGTGTGGCCTTGTTCGCTTCGGTAGCTTGATTACGTTTCCTGTCAGCGTCTTAACGATTCGCTCTTTTTGAGCGTGTTCTGACAACAGTTTTTTGCACCTCACAAGTCTCTTTCCGTACTCCCGAAGCTCGCTGTCATGCTGCGCGTTGGCAGGCCAAGTGGTCAACGTGTAGGCGGTATCGGCGCAATAGGCAAGTTTGTTTGTCTCGATTTTGGCCGTGGCCTTGTCCCAGCCGGTCAACCGCATGACAGTTGCGTATGGATCAAAGGTCGGCGGAAACTTCAAGAGTGCCTTGATAACGGTCGGGTCAGCGGCCTTGAAGTCGCATGACACAAGAACGCTACCCTCGGGAGCACCCTTGATTAGTTGCTCCATCCGCGTCTTTTTTTTCAACCCTTGGACGTTTGGCTTGGATGAATACAAGCGATTGGTTTTGCGCACCTCCCACGTCGGGAACACTCTTGCACCGTTCAACCACACGCCTTTCTGCGTGAGCGCACGACCGAGTTGAGAATGGATGCTCTCACCGACAAGGGTTTGGGCTTTAACCTCACTGATCGGCACACGCTGAAGCTTAGTCGCCTCCCCGCGCTTCGACTTTTGCCCTAGTTCAACCCTCAGCAAACCGACTCGGTTCAACTCCATCAAAGCGGGTTTCACAGTTCTGACTGACATGTGGGCGAGTGCGGCAATTTCTCGAAGTCCGCAACAAACCTGCTTGCCGAAACCAAACTTGTCCGCCTCCAAAATAGGCATTGTCTGATAAATGGCGTAGGCCGATAAGGGTAAGTCCCGGTAAACCTTGGCAACATAACGCATAGCCTCTACAGCCTGAGTACAATCATAGGATTTTCGATTGCTCTTATCGGATTGATTCGATTTCATATTCGAGCCCTCGGGTCGTGTGACCATCGGCATGTTTCAGGTTTTCAAACTCCGCCTTGCTTGCGAATGGCCGTCCTTTTCGGCAAGCTCTGCAACAGGCACAAACGCGGCCTATGTGACCGCTCGACAACGGCAATAACACCGTGACCGTATCGCGTCCGCAATGCTCGCAGTGTTCGCGTTCGATTTTCATGTCGTCGCCCCCCGCTGCACAAACGCCGTGATCGCCGCGCTCGGGATGCGCCGGGAGCCGGGACGGATTTCAATGTAAGGCAACCTGCCGTCGCGCAAAAGCCGCCATACTGTTGTCCTTGAAACATTCAACACCTCCGCCGCCTGTTGAATGTTATACAGCTTTCGATCAGCCTGCTCGGTCTGGGTCTCGCCATTGAAAACAGCCGCAACCCGGTTGAGTTCTGCGGGGGACGCCGTAAGCAGTTTTCCAATCAGTTCTTCTTTTCCCATATTGCAACCCTTTCAGTTATCGCCGCGCACAATGCTTGGCTCTGGATTGCTTTTTGACATATTGCCGACATATTCGAAACCCTAGGACGGCGTCCTAGGTTTTTGAGGACGGCGTAAAAGCTGAAAAAACAAAAAACACCCAGCAAAAGCAGGGTGTTCGGTGGAAACGTCGCGTTGTTATTTTCTCAAAATAAGGACGAGCCTAGGACGGGTTTCAGAGTGTTTTGATAAACCAGCCGCTTGAGTTTTTCCCAATGCGTTCGGTAAAGAATGTTCTGTGTTCGCGCCGAAAACTATTGCCCGGGGTCTTCATTTTTAGCCCGTGCCCATCGAACGCGCCCGCTTTGATCAACCGGCAAACCGCTTCCCAAGCCTTACCGCTGGGGACTGTGTAGGTTTTGTTGCCATACGTGAACAGGCCCGGTTTTTTGTCGATTGGGAGTGCCTTCAAAATCAGCTTGTTTAACTTCCAGCCTGGGAGCAAAGACCCCTTGCCGTCTAACCTCCGGTCTGAAAGCGTAGCCCCCTTATCCGCACCGGATGCGCATTTTTGGATTTGCGCTAACACCCCGGGGCTTTTCACGCTTTTTTGGATTTCCCAAGCAAAGCAGTGGGGTAACATAAGAGACGTAGCCCCGATTTGACTCTCCGCAAGTGCTTGTATCTTTAAGAAAGCATCTGCCAAATCGGCACAACTCGTTGCCTGTGACAGCATTTGTCTAACATCTTCTTTGACTTGTTCTGCAATCCGGTTTTGCTCTAGCTTCTCTTCGAGGTTCGCAATTAATGTCTGGAGATACATCCAACCGCAGTTCTCGTAAGTGTCCGGCTGCTTCCCAATGTCTGTCCCGTTTTTATCCGTGTAACAGTTGACCAAGTGTTGCAAAAAAAACGGATAGCCTTTGTCAACCGAAAGCGTGAAAAATTCAAACAGACGGTGAATGAAAGCCGTTTCTGCAGCCTTCGGTTCGCATGAAGCCAACAGTTGCTTTGTCCGGCGGATTGCCTCCGCCTCTGTGATTATCATTTTTGCCATGTTAGGATACCCGTTTTGTTTGTTTTGTTTGGAGTAATCGCATCAGCCGCGCCCGGTCGGCTGCCGAAAGGGTTTTCAGTTGCTCGGCAAGGTCGGCGACCGTGCCGCCCGCGCCGATCTGTTTGGGGGGCGCGCCGTTGCCGGTCAGCACGTCGGGGAATGCCGCTTCAAGCTCGGCCCTTGAATCCGTGCCCCTCGGTTTGTAGTAGTGCCGCATGACGGTTTCAACAAGGCTGTGCCCGGTCAGTGCCTTTAGCTTTTCAACGCTGATACCCGCGTTCAGTGCCAGCGTGACGAAGGTTGTTCTCAGCGCGTGGAAGTCATACCGGCTTGCCGCTTTCAGACCGACCGCCCGCCGTGTCCGGGTCACGTCCCGAATTGCTGCGTTCACGCCGGGGGCTTGCGCGTCGGGAAGGAAGCGCACTCCGGCCAGCCGTTCGGCTTCGTGCATCAGCATGGAGATACCGCCCCGCGATATGCGCCGCGTCTTTTGGATGTCCCGGTAGGATTCGCCATCGGCGTACCGCGTCAGCAGGTCAATCATCTTTGCCCGCTTGGCTTCGGTCATTTTCGCTTGCTGTACGGCTTGCAGCACTTGGGGGAGTATGTCGGCAAGGGGAACACGCTCCGGCGCGTCCTGTGCGGCTTGTGGCGCGTCCTGTGGCGTTGCGAAAGCCAGCGCGAAAGCTTTTTTAATCCGCCGTGACACGCCGCTCGGGTTCGTCCGCAGTTTCCGCTCGGCTTCCGGAAACACAAAGACCGCGCCTTCCGCCCGTTCGGCAAGCCGTGCTTCCAGCACTTCCCGCAGGCGGGGCAAAATCGGCAAGTAAAGCTCGGCTTTCGTTTTGGACGTGACCAGCCGCAACACGCCGCCCCGCAGGTCAACGCTTTCCCACCGCAACCGGCACACGTCCCCGCGCCGCAGTCCTGTTGAAAGCCCGGCAACGATCAAGTCAAACGCCGTGCGGTCGCCCGCCGCCGCTTCGAGCAGGGCTTCAACTTCGGCGGGGTTCAACGGTTTTCGGTTGTATACCCGGTCGCCCTCGGTAGCGTCCACCGTAACGCCCGAAAACGGGTTTTCTACGCCGTGGGGCAACGCCCGCTTTAGAGCCTGGCCGATTGCCGCCTTGTGTTTGCGGATGGTTGCCGCCGTCATTGTGCGCCCCGCCTCGTTCGGCGCGTAAAGGCTTTCGATATACTCCCG
>Ga0255347_1005030_pt1 | contig 15362 bp, 12 predicted proteins | sample wastewater_treat_2_FD_192479 | JGI IMG/M metagenome (GOLD analysis project Ga0255347, IMG submission 192479) | Wastewater microbial communities from Lulu Island WWTP, Vancouver, Canada - plant24 | ecosystem: Engineered > WWTP > Wastewater > Unclassified | place: Canada: Vancouver, British...
TATTGCATTCTATTTCATCACTGCTTGAACAGGAAAACCCGACTTTCTTAAGCAAGGCTGATTCTATCTTTTTAAAGACATCTGCTATCTTATTTCCGAGACTAAATGTTTTAAGTTTTATTTTATATTTCTTAAACTTAACAGAGTATGGTATTTTAAATCCACCAAGTAGTCGCCTAAATTGAGCACACTGGTATCCGACTGTATAATGAACTATTACAACATAACATATCTTTACTGTTAACTCTATTAACTTTTTTCCATAATCGATAGCATTGAATGCGCCGACTTTTTTTAAATCATTCATCACTGCTTGCTGAAAGCCAGCAGAATCCCATGTAGCCACAGCTTTTGAGAGTTCTGGGTTATTTGTATAAGGCGGGTATTCAGCAATACGAAAAATACATTTTATTGTATCACTATCAAGAGTATATACCGGATCACTTTTAGGTAATATTATATTATCTTCTGTTTTAAATTCAATACCAGTTAGTTCGGAGGTGTACTGTAATATAACATCTGGGGCATCACCTAAGTATCCATCAATATCCTCAAGTTGCAAATCAATAAGAAAGTTAGTTCTATCGAGAACCTTATTTGCTAAATCCTCTAATTCTTTGAATCTGTCTTTATAACTATCAAGAATATTCTTAGATTTATTATCTATAATTTCTTCGGGAATATCCGATGATTTTGCCTTCTCTTTTACAATCTTTTCACGTTGGATACTATCTATATGTGGCCTAAATAATACGTCTTCTGTTCGAGCCATCAAGGCCTCCGGTTCTGTTGTTATGTAAAGTTCTTCTCCATATGGAGTTATTTGTTGCTACATGTTCACGTTTATTCTGAATTGATTGTATTACGTTGGACATAAGCACAGATTCTATGTTTATTATATCATTATTTTCTTCTACAGTATCCTTTCTGTAGTATTCATCTATACCATATATACATATCTGCAACGCAGATAAAGAGTGTGTATTATCACTATACTCAAATCCGCCAAATTCGTTTTGTGATTTTTTACGTTTGAAAGCTCTAATCTCTGCAACAAGTCCCTGTCTTACATCTTCCTCAATTGGTAGTGCTAATTTATTTTCTAAGTAGATACCGAGTAAATTTACCATATAATGTCTTACTCTTATATCTAATTCTATCCTGGCATTATCATCACTTTCAGATAATGTTCTTTTTACTTTCTTCACTGAATCAACTACAGTGAGAATCTGTTCAGGATTTTTGTTTATTTTATTTAATTCAGCGTGAAGTAGTTCAATCTGAGTAGCACCATATCCGGCGTCTACAGAAATAGTTTTATAGTTAAATTGTTTATATAATTCCATTATGCGCTGAACAGTATATATTTGCGTGTACTGTTCATGAGATATTATTTCATGACGTGTTATAAAGAATTTATCAAACATCTTTGCCACTTCAATAACACGAACACCGTTTTGAGGAACGTTCCAATCAACACCGAGAAATTTATCTGCGTCTTGATATTCTTGAGTAACACGTAGTTCTTCCATTGTAAAATACTGATCAAATATTTTACTGTTTTCTATAGCTTTATCTATAATGTCTTTCTTATAAACTGCACCTATAGCATCAGCCCATTCAGCTAATACTTCAAGTTTCCACGTTACTTCATCGAATATAACACTACGCAGTCTCTTTTCTATAACTGGCCAATTTTCATCAAGTGTGGTAGGTAAATGAAACTCTTTGGCTTCATCGTTATTTAATGCAACGGCATTATCACAAAATATTCTAAACCACGTATCAGGTAGACCAGAAGGGGTTGAGCTTGCCCATATTGGGGTATTGGGTCCACCTTTGACCAAACCAGTTATAACTCCAAAGGCTTTCTCCGGTAGATATTCAACCTCATCAATATATATCGCACCATTTCCATGCATAGATTGTCCACGAGCCTTGGCTGGGTTTTGTCCCATTAGAAATACACGTATCGATGAACCAGATGCACATTGTATTTCATAATCATATTCAGCCTCTATGGACGATTTCTTCTTTTTCTTTTTGTCACTATTACCCATACTGAAAGCATCAGCTATATCACTATTACGTAACATGTTGCCAAATATTTCAAGAATACGATTAAGCTGTTTCTTGTTAGGTATAAAAACGTATATTACTATATTCTTATTAAAATAAGCAGTATGAGCCATATCTACAACCATATGAACTGTTTTACCGAACTGACGACCAACTCTTAAAGCTCTATTTTTAGATCGACTTAACAATACATCATAAAAGGCTTTCTTTATTTTAATTTTATTTTCACCAGTATCAGGATCAGATAGATGATTTTCAGCCCATAGTATTGGATTATCAGACTCAAGTATAATGTTTAGCGCATCATTATCATGCACTTTATTCATTATTACTTTTAACTGCTCTTCAGTATATCTTCTTCCCATTATTATCATCCTTAGCAAAGATCGAATATGTTATAATAGATATATAATAATTATAACATAAGAGGCTGTATGAAAAAGATAACTACTGTATTACAACCAGCACTGGCACAGAGTTTCGGTAGAACGATGATTAACAATCTTCCGCTTAAAACTATGGCTGGATTTTTTGCCTTAAATGGTGCAATGAGAACACCAATGACGACCATGAACACAGCTAATAGAATATTGGAAACAGTTTATCCTGGTAATTTGTTGAGCACCGCTACTGGTAAAACCGGACTTAGAGCAAACTCTACACCGTCACCGTTACAAGGTATTAAATTTTCTTTCAGGAGATAACAGTTGATACCTGAATACAGTTCATATTTAGTAAGTAAGTTATTAAATAACGACTTTGATACAGAACCTGTAGATATCGCATCTGAGATTTCAGGGATGAACTATCCTTACAACGTAGTTTCCTTACTCAAGGATGCTACAATTGAGGCTTATAAATATAGATCAATTTGGAATCTCACAAGAGCAGCAGGACTTACTACATCTTTAAAGTATCCTTTCGCCAAAGCTACATTTCAAGTAAGACTACATAATACTAATCAATTCACAGGAGTTCCAGGACAGGTTAAATATTTTATAGATCGCATCGAACAAGCTACAAATATGCGAAAAACCAAGTTCGGAAACTTTATTTACAAATCCTTAGTAGGTGAGCCATTCGAATCAAGTTTAATGGATAGGTACTTATTACCAAAAGGTAAATTTGTAGATCTTGTTTCTCAATACGATCAGACTTTATCACGAAATATATCAGCATCAGTTAAAACAGAAACAGAATCATTATATAGAAAGTTTTTATCACACGTCATTGATTCCTCACCAAAGGGTCCGGCAAGTAAAATCGAACGCGCTACAAGCTTTTTTAAACCAAGTTTTAGAAAAACACACGAAAGACATATAGACACAGTATATGATGCATTTCATAGATTTATGTCTGAGATGTCACCATCCTCAATAGAACTAATAAAAAACAATACAGAACCACTTGAACAATTTGCAAAAATGTCAGCAAGAAGATTAACAACAGCAAGAATTGCAAAATTCGGGGCTGGTAGTTTATTTGCAGCTCCAATTGTTGCAGATATGCTCACAACCGGTATTCGCCTATACACAGAGTTTACTGCTAAAACTGCTAATACATTGCATAATATAAGCAAGCTAGATTTTGGCGGTTCTGTTCAAATACTTCAGAATTCTGCAATGGCAACTGAAAGACAAAGAGCCATGGCTGCTATAAGAGATGCACAATTAAATGCCAGATCGCTGCTTGGCAACGAAGCAGCGTATCTGGCATGATTATAGTAAAAATGGCTAATTGGTTTTTTGGTTATCTAGTATTACGGTAAGTGTAAATTACTTCTTCTGTAACATCTGCTCCATGGTCTCTCACGGCTTTTAAAAATCTGTTAACTGAGATCTTATCGTAACCGCAATAAAGAGCTATGCTTTGTGCTTTCCATCCTGAATAGTAAAGTTTGAGAATTTTATCTCGGTTATCACTACAAAGTTTGAGACGTTGTTCGATTGGTTCGGCGTACATAATATCCTCCAATAATATTATAATTTCACAGTTAAACTGTGTTGGTTCCATGTCAATATTTTTTTTTGACATTAACCATTTGGAAAAATTATAAACACAACGGTTATAATAATAAAAATCCATTGTATTGTGGATAAGTCTAAAATTATAAATTTGATAATTTTTAGTCTCGTCTAACTTTTTAACTATTTTCGCATTAGATAATAAAATAGTTATTCTAAAATTATCAATTTGATAATTTTTAGTCTTGTCTAACTTTTGATAATTTTCATTGCTTGTCTATAACCATTGTGCAAATAAGGCTTGACAGATACAATATTATATGGTTATGTCGCTTTAGGAAGGAGAGATTATGGAGCCAAAAGAAATAACAAAATATGGTATTGAACTTAACAATGATTCACTCAAGCCTCTGATAGTGGATTTAGAGGGAGCAGCTATTTTACTTGGCAGGTCTGTAGCACAGATACGTAGATTAATCAAGATAGGCGAACTGGTTCCTATGCCGGGCGTGAGGAGAAACAGGTTTGAGGTTGAGTATTTGAAGCAATGGATGGCATCAAAGAGGCTTTACTCTGGTGCAATGAAAGTTATAACTCTTGCCAATCAGAAAGGCGGGGTTTCAAAAACGACTACTACTTTAAATATAGGTTATGATTTGGCTTCAAGAGGTTATAAGGTTCTTTTGATAGACTTAGACCCACAGGGTTCTCTCTCTGTAATTTTCGATGTATATAATTTAAGTGACTTCACTATATATGATCTGTTAGATAAGTTTATAACAAACAAAATGAATATAATAAAACAGGTTATAAAACCAACAATTGATAGTGCAGCAGGTCATGAGAATTTATTTATTATACCTTGCTCAGATAAGATGTCAGATATGTTTGATAGTTTAAATAAACGTCCAGGTGGTAAGGTTTTATTAAAACATATTCTCCTTGGTATTAAGGATGAGTATGATTTTGTTTTAATAGATACACCACCATTGAGACTTGATTTAGCTATTCAGATGCCACTGAATGCTTCTAACTTCGTTTTGATTCCTATGATACCTGACAAGTTATCCTTTGATGCAATGGAGCGATTTAAAGAAATATTAAATGAGATTATATATTTTGAAAACCCTGACTTAAATATATTGGGATGTTTGTTCTCTCTGTATAAAGATAATCTTCCAGCTCATGCTATTATAAGAGAACAAACAGAATTGCAGATACCGGTATTCAAAACAAATATCCCATATAGAACACAGGTGTATGAAGCACATTTGGTTAAACAACCTCTTGCTAAGTTTATATCAGCAAGTGATATTGCTGTGTTTTATTCTCAACTAACAGATGAGATACTGGACAGCATCGGTGATATAATAGATAAACAGAAGCATCTTAACGAAGAAGAGGTAATGAATGGCAATTAATAGAGAAAAACTAATGCAACTAAAAAACACAGGTATTGGTAATTCTTCAAAGAGAGATATAATATCGCGTATGTCAGTTCCATTGATATTAGATGTATCAGAAATAGAGGAGTATCATGCCCAACAAAGAAAGGCCAATAACCTTATTACAGATGAATCTATAAAAGAACTAGCTCAAGATATAAAATTACATGGTTTGATAAATCCAATTACAGTTGCTGCAATACAGGATCATGAGACTGGAACAAGACGTTATATGCTTATTACAGGTTCAAGAAGACTTGCTGCATATAAATCTTTAAATCTTGCACGCATACCCGCCATGGTCTATGATTTAAATGCAAAAGACCCCAATTTTGAAAAAGATTTATATATTCTCTCTGATGCTGAAAATTCTAAGCGTCTTAATTTATCAATAATGGAAGATGCTGAAGCTATAGTATATATGAACAAAGAGCTCGGTATTTCATTAGAGGAAATAGCTAAATATCGAAATATCGCACTGTCTTCTGTTTATAAATTTATACAAATTGCAAAATTTAAAAAGCAACTTGTTGAAATCTTATCACGATATAATATAGATATTTACTCAGTTCGAAACCGTTTGTTTTTATATAAATTAATACAGGCTATAGTGCAAAATGTTAAACATGAAGATATAGATAGTATAGTTAAAGCCTATATCAAAGAAATAGATAATGAAGAAGATGCGCAAGAAAATTATAAAACCACGAATGGTGAAATAGAAACAGTTAATGATAATACACCTCAAGAGAATGCTCAAGAAAAACCCAAAGTATCAATACATGATAGAAAACCTAAAAATTCTAAACAGAAAAATGTATATGAGATTAATAGAATTAAAATAGATAAAACAAATCCATATAAGATTGTTATAGATTGTAAAAAGGCACCAAGAAATGATGTGATTCAGTTGTTTAATGCACTGATAGATCATGTAGTAAATTATACAAATTATGAAGACAACCCACAATTCGTTGACTTTGTGATTGATAATTCAGAAAATATAGCAAAAGCTGTATCGTCTATATTAGAAGCATCTTTTGAAGATTTTATTAAAAATCAAGGAGGTAAAGGATCTATTGTTGCTAAGTTACATAAAATACAATAAGAGCCATAAATAATTAGAGCCCCGTGCGGCGGGGCTCTAATAAATTGGTTCTATAGCCTTGGTATTGTGATTGTTAGTCCGGGTTTCAGTTAAAAATTACTAAGTATTTCCCACTACTGGTAGCTCAAACTGAAATCCGATATAACAAGGCTCAAGATGTGTAGATAAACACTTGCCTTATGTATTTTTGAAATTAATACAAAGGTCATAAAGTGTCAAGCAAAAATTATTATATATATTATAAAAAGATTAAAATAATACAGAAAATATGAATAATTTTTGCTACCTCTCTTGACATGGAATTCACACTACCAGAGCGTTGTATTTTAGGATTATTGGTGCTATAATAGATCCTAAAAGGGCTATGGTTAAAAATAAGAACAAACAAAATAAAATATCTCAACAAATAGAGACAATTTCCACAAATGAGAAATTGAACTATAGTTTTCCCAATTATTCCAATGAAGAGTTGAAAAAGGCAACTGAACTATTTGATCTCAAAGAAGCAAGAGACATTCTTGTTATGCTTGGGTTTGATTTATCCGCAAACAGAGTTCATGGATATGAATATGTAACGTTGGAGTATGACTCACGGCTAAACAAAAATATAGCAAATCTACGTTGGTATACTGCAAATAATACGGAGATAGAAAATAAATACACCTATAGAGTATATAAATCAGGTAATGATTATAAAGACAAATACTTAGGTTTCGATGACAAAGAGGGTAGGGGACTTTTTGGTGGTAATAGCTCCATAAGGCAACACTATCTGTCGCGTTTCATTACAAGAAAATGTCAGAGCAATTATTTTGGTTTCATTGATAATACAAATCTATCATACAATATTACAAGATTCCATAAGAAAGGTATAGGCTTATCTGCTCATCCTAAATCAAGATGTATTGTGTTTGATATCGATGCACATGATGGAGATCACGAGCGAGCCTTTGAAACTCTTCTTATTCTTCTTAAGCTTTTTAATTACAAACAGGAAGCCTATATTGAGAGGTCTATTCAAGGGGGCTTCCATGTAGGCTGGTTTGTAGATAAACCAGTGAGTGATTTACAGCTGCGCGAATTCTGCCGTATTTTTAAAAAAATATATAACTTGAATTTAGAACCACGACTTACTACGAAGCCATTTCGTATTCCTTATCATTGTACTTATACTCCTGGCTATTTAGCTATTATAAATAGAGGAGGTAAATATGACGTATCTTATCATTCTTTAGGATCTCAAAATAATCCATTTTCGTTTCAACAGTTTCACCACATTGTAAAGCTACACCACATTGCAGCTTATGGTAATAAGGACAATTCCGGGTTCTATGAGTATAGATCACAATATATAGAAAATCAGAATTTATTAGAAAGTTATCGCATAGAAGCGTTTATAAATAAACACAACCAATCACAACATTCAGTAAAAAAGACAATACTATCACCATATAAAAGTAGGGTAGGGAGCAATAGAGAATTTAGAAACAACAAATATTTATTGTCACGCGGCAATCGCGATTATAACATGTTTCGACTCAGTCTTATATGTCGTTCTAATGGTAACACATTTAATGAGTATTTTGATATTCTTAAGAACTCATTTACAGATAGTAATGACTGGCAAAAATGGAGTGATTATAAACGCTTTAGAGAAGCTTTAAGAGTATGGGAAAATAGTGAGAAACATATAAAATTTACAAATGTAAAAATAAATAGTTTTGTATCAAGTATTAGCTATATACCTGAGAATATCTTATATAAGTTAAAATCACCAATTATAACTTCCTGTATTATGAATCAGTTGGGTATTAAATATGGTTCTAATAAAGATCGTATAGAAAAAGCAGTGCCTATTATTCTTCAGGAGATGGTAGGAAAGTATTTTTACGAACTCTCTAATCGTAGGTCTTATGATAAAAGCATAGTAGATCCATCTCTTGGTGAGAAGATATGTTTAGGCGTTCAATACCCAGATGAATTCTGTGACCGGTTAAAAGAGCATTACAAATTTGTTAATATAGATGTTAGAAAGATAGTTAATACTATTTTGAAAAGTGGAATTTTCTTTAAACAGTATAAGCATAATGAGCTGGGTTATTCCCATTCAATGAATGGTAAAGGAGTCTCCTATTGTAGGCAATGGTATATAAAAGGTGACGACCTTTGGAGAGACGACTCTGTTGTAAGTATACGTAATTTCTTACGCATAGTGGCACAGCTCAATAAGCTTTATACACACAATACCTATTTTCTTGAGTGTTTAGATAGTTTCGGTGCCGCTGTTGCCCCCTCTAAGAGAAACGGTTATAATATGTCTAAACTTTTAGATTCTAATAGTAGAGAAAAAGATACAAAAATAGCACATTGCCTGCCTTTATGGGACGATTGGATACCAATTAAATCTTGAACCCTCTCCCGCTTTCGCTTCGCTTAGAAGCGGGAGATTCTTGAGAAGTTTGATTACTTTAAGCAATCCTTATTCTCAAAGGTGTGTCCAAGTCACCGCTACACTGTAATCCTATCAAGGATACCAGTTTACTTTTACGTAAAATGTTTAATGCTCCATTTACATCGGCATTAATGATTCTGCCATTCTTACTCTGATATTGTCCTCTAAGATCCAAATGGTTTTTCTATGCTATAATGTTAATAAATAGCCGGAGGTTAGTTATGTCTAAAAATAGTATAGAAATGTTTAAAATGGTTTTTTATGACCAGATTGGTGAAATGGCTCACTTTACATTTTTTGATGATACAAACAACATAAGAAACATAATAATATCAAAAATGGTATTCACCAGTATGATGACAAATAAGTGGAACGAACAGAGGTTTGGGCCGTTGAATAGTATACAACTGGCTTTTAAATCATGTCTAAGAAAACATGGTCAGAATGTCTCTAACTGGGCGGAGTGGTTTGAAACAGAGGCAAATAGACTCATAGAACTTGATGCACGCAGTGGAAGTAAATGACAAAAGGATTAACACTAAATAAACCAAGAGTGAAGTCTATTGATAATAGACCATTCACTGAAGAAGCCATCACTGTGGATTTTAATTCCAATAATGTTGTAAGGGTTCTTGATAATCCAGATGAGGTAGTACCTCATAATGAAATACCTGAGAAGCTTAGAAAGGCAATAATTGCCATGAGCGGTGAGGAGTATTTCTATAATACAGAGTGGAATAGAGCAAGACTTAAACGTTTAAGTAGAGCACTATCTCACCCTAAAGAAAACGTAATACATTCTATCGCTCAGGTATGTGGTCCTAATTGTACGTCTATTGATTTGTGTCCTTATGATGCTATAGGTAAAGCACCAGTTGGGGATAGATGTCCAGTGGAGTATAATCTTGCAATGTTGTTGCTTGAGGAATATTTAAAAGCCATAAGTGAAAGGCTTGGTACCACTACTGATGAACTTCGTAACGATATGATTGTTTATAATATGATAATGGGTATAGTTGAGGCTGACATTGTCAACTATAGGCTCAATGGTTTAATTGCCTCAACTGGTCTTACTCAGGAAGACCCTACAATTATAGACTCAGAAGTTGGAACAGTGTATTACAAAACAGAAGAATCTGTTGCCATGAGAATAAAAGAAAGAGTAAATAAACGAAAGGATACTCTTTTTGAACAACTTATTGCTACTCCTGAAATGGAGGCTAAATATAGAAATAGAAAAACAACTGATGCATTCAGTAAGATATTTAATGCATTGGATAAACTTGATAAGCTCTTTGATGAAACAAAAGTGATAGATGGTGAAATTGTAGAAGATGAGTAGAAAGTTTATATATAGTCCCTCCTATCTTGAACGTCTCACTGAAAATCCAATTAAAACATTATATGATTCTCATTATCGTGGTTACAGTGGTATATCTGATGGTGAGAGTGTGTTTGCGAAATCTGGAACAGAAGTTCATGAATATGTAGAAAAGGCTTTTAAATATTTAAATGAAAAGAAGCCAGAAGTTTTGTCCCACATTCAAAACAATGGTTTAAATGTAAACACGATAGTTGCTAATTTTCTTGATGAAAGTATTGTGTATGCCAATTCCTCATTAAAACTTAAAACCAGTGAGATGTTTAAAAAAGGGGCTGATAGAATAATTCGTAGATTCGGTAGTGAGTTTCTGAAGTCTCCTGATATGCAACTGATGACGGAACAAGAGCTTTATAGTTCTATCAATGTAGATGGTAAAAGAATATATATTGGTGGAAGACCTGACCTTGTTTTTTATGATGTCAAAAAGAAAGCAGCACAGATTGTGGATTTAAAAAACATATCAGATAGTGTAAAAGTTAATATATATGAAAAGGCTGGTGAGAAATTACAAGCCAAGATGTATCCATATTTATTACAGCAGTATTTTGCTAAAAATCATAATCTACGATTTGATAACATTAATTTCACTTTTGCTATGAATGCACCAACAGGTTCTGTTGTATTTTCATCTATTGATTATAAAAAAGAAATGGCAGAGCTTGAGACTGAATTAAGTATTACACTTGCCAGAGCTGAGTCTTATAAAAATGTATTAAGAGATGCACAGAAACAGTTTAAATCTACATCTAATGTGTTTCTAACAACTATTGATAATTTGTCAGCTATTACTCAATGTAAACCGGGTGTTGCCTGTAATAGTTGTATGATTAGATTTGCTTGTAAATATAAGTTACTGGATGATGTCACTAACAAGTATAATTATTTGATTAAAGGTGAAACAGAGAATATAACTGAGCTATCCCCGGAAGAACAGAATATAAAAAGAATGCTCAGTGAAGCTATAGAAATTGATAAAAGACACATAAATGAAATAAGTAAACAAAATTTAGATAAGAAGTTTAGCGATAATCTAAATAAGATATTAGAGCAGGAAAGAGACCAAGCTTATAATCTATATAAAGATAGACCATATGCAGACGGGGTGTATTCTCTTGTTGATAGTATATCAGCAAGTAAGAGATTATATGAGAGTTCAAAACGTGTAAGAGATAAGTTACGAGAAAGGCTTGATAAAGAGGCACTTAAAGAAAAGGGATTTGAAAGTAAAAAGAGAGTGCCATTTTCGTTTCTCTCACATATGAATCTTTTGAGCAGTTCTGATAGATTAGGACATACGGCTGCACTGTTGCGAAGTTATGCTGTTGAATATGTTAATAGGAATTTAACAAATGCACTTGTTGATAATAAAAATCTGGCTACCGAGATAGTTGATTATACATTTGCTCAACAGGATTTCGCTGAAGGTTTTCAAAAGCTAGTTGTAGACCGTGTTGCAAACCAATTTAAAATAGCTAATATAGAACCAGATGCTCATTATTTTGAATATATTCTTAGGGATACCAGAAATGTTATAAATAGTGAAACATTGAGATATACGTTTAACGGATTGAATAAGAATTTTGTTACATTTTTAAAAACATATGAAAAGAATAAATACGATAAATTGTTAAATCACTTATCTCCGGAAGTAGATGAAAAGGTTTTAAGAGACTTTTTAGATGGACATGTGATGGATTCTGCAGTTGAGGAATTCACTCAAAAGGCCACAGAGAGAGCACTGTTTTCATCTGAGTTTATAGATGATAGACCTCTTGTATATAAGAGAGAAATTCGCTCCAATGTATCAAGTGTTTTTAAAGCATTGGCTTTAACAGTTGTTGCCTCAAATCAAACTATCGCAAATATTATTACAAACACTATAGATAAAGCAAAGCAGTTTTTATTTTTTAATGATAAGGGTATAGATACAGGTGAGCACTATTCACAGAGTGCGATGTATAGGAGATTAATATCCAGTGATTTTGGGTCTAAAAAGAGAAAGTTTAACCCTAAATCGTCTATATTCTCTTATGTGGCATCAAGGGGCTCTGTTGGATTAAACAAGGCAAAGGAGTATGCCAGTGCTATAAATAGAGAAATCAATTCTAACTCCTTTATTAGAAATATTGAAATTTTACAATCTCCGCTGGGGAAAATCTCATTGATGACTATGCTCTTATCTATCGGAATAAATGCAATGGTTCCCCGAACCCCTTCACCGAAAGAGGATATGCAACTAAGAAACCAGAGACTTAAGCAACGTAAAGAGCGTTTAGAGGATTCTGAAGTTAATCTCAATACCTCCGGTGATTCATCCATGTATACTCCAAGTTCTAAACTGCGCGCCGCCTTCAAACTTCATACACAATTCGGTTCACCATTTAATGCTGCAGGGGATATTTATAGAATATTGGAAAAAATACCTCTTTCTGGGGTTATGGATTATATCAAGGGTTTACTGCTAAATCCAATAGAGAGAATGTCATCTTATTGGCAAAATAGCAAATCTGTAGTTTTTAAAAAGGGTCTTGCTGTGGATATATCAGATTTTCTTTCAGCAGCGGTTACTGAAAATGAAGCACTGGTTATGCGTTCAAAGTTAAAGAGTATAACACAGGAAATAGTTCAAAATATTGAAAGCACAGTTCTGGATGTTGAGAAATCAGTTACTGCTCATAGTCGTAGAAATTTATTATATACTCATAGTAGAAAAGTGGATGATATACATACCACAAAACGATTGATTAAAAGGGAAAGTAAAAGAATCACAGATATTCCAGAAAGATATAAATACTTAAAAAGTAAAGAGGTAATGCCGCTACCACAAAATTATCAAAAACCATCAAGAAAGGTATTACATATTATAAATAACGATGGTATAAATGCACAAGAATTTGTTCCACCTGTTTTTACTGATAATAAGAAATATGATGTGTTCTATCTCAAGGATAGATTAACCAACAGGTCAGCTTTAAATATAGAAGATCTAAAGCCCAGATTATTTCGTAAAGGACTGACAAATAGTGATAATATTGATGGGCTCAAACTTGCAACAACTTCCTCTATAAATTCATTGGATACTATGATAATACCCCAACATATAAAAACTGAAGGTATTCAAAGAGATTTAATACCTGAAATGAATTCGATACATATTCAATCTGATTTAAGTAGTATTAATATAAACCTTATGAGAAAATCAAAAGTGCCAAGTTATGGTAAAATGTTTACAGATTATGAAGGAGCTGTTCATAAAGCTCTCAATATAAATAGGGGGAATATGTGATTGATTTAAGAATGCCTATAGTTGAGGACGCAAGAAGGAAGTATGAAGTAGCTATAGTTTATGGTGATATGCACATTCCTTATGAGAATGTTGAATGTCGCAATATATTGTTAAAGTTGATAGATATTATTCAGCCAGATATGTTGATATCGGGTGGCGATGATATAGATGGAGAGTCTTTATCTAAGTTTGAGAAATATCCAGAACAGATAAGCACATTACAATATGAGCTTGATGAATTCTATTCTTATTCTGATTATCTATGTTGTAATTTTCCAACCATGCGCAAGATATTCCTGCATGATAATCATTTCTATAAAAGACTGGAGTCGCAGAAGAAAATAGCACACTGGCTTTATACTATGCGTATGTTTTCTTTAGAGAGTTTGATTAAGGCAGATGAATATAATTGGGAAGTTAATAATGAATTCAACTGGAAAAATGTATTACTGATTACTCATGGAGATGATGAAAAGGGTAACCCTTTACTACCTTCTAATTGTGCGAGAAATAATTTTAAACAGTATGGTTATTCTATAATTCGTTTTCATAGCCACGGGACTGGTATAGAGTTACACAATCATTTAAATAAAACTTCTCTAATTGCACAACTTGGAACATTTCAGGATAAGAATAAAGCTAAATATATTAAATCAAAACAGAGAGTAAATTGGACAACATCTGCGGGTGTGCTTTATCTCAGCAGAGAAGATGATAGTTTCTTCTTTGAGCCGTTATTGTTCTTTGATGATGCTATAATTTGTAGAGGTAGCTATATACATTTTTAAAAACTGGAAAGCGTTGGAGGATGATATGATTAATAAAAAGATGGTAGTAATTGCTGTTGCCGCTGTAGTTGTGTTGAATATATTATTGTGGGTTGTTTTCGCTAAGAAACAGTTAGCTATAAATTATAACAATAATATAACTAATCATAATGAGCAGTATCAGCAACAATGGCAGGGTGTAATAACTATAAATAACAATATGATACATGGAAAACATTATACCTGGGAATATGTATTTATAGACACAGTGAATGTTACCGATAGCCTTTCTGCAGCTTTTAAGCAGTTATCGTTGTTCTCTTCTATGTATAGTAAGGTAGCAGTCTTTAGAACTGGTATTTTCACAGAGAGATATACTATTATGATTATTTATCCAATGATAGAGGATTGAGAGATTTTGTATCTTCTGGTAAATAAAAATAATTTATATTCAGGAGGTGGGAGCTGGTCGGTATAGACAATAGATGAGATAAGTATTATTATACGTGCACGATGGAAGTTAACATCTATTGTGAACTTCCTCATAGCCACGTTTAATTCTTTTGGCGACCTGGCGATTGAACTCTCTTGTGGCCTCTGATAATGTATCGCAATAAATTGTGTGTATTCTACCTTTACGACCTATGCGACCCCAGACCCTGATAACATAGTAATTATTAAAGAGATTTGGAGCTATGGATAAAGAATAGAATCCGTAGTTGTTGTGTTCTGGATTTATATAAACAAAGTGTTTTCCATAGCTTTTCTATAGTGCAATACAAACATATGTCAACTATTTTTTGTTAACTATATTAATGTTTTTATTGAAAAATAATTATATAAAAAAGTAGTTGCATTTTTAGGAAAAGTATATTCC
>Ga0255347_1005042_pt1 | contig 15326 bp, 9 predicted proteins | sample wastewater_treat_2_FD_192479 | JGI IMG/M metagenome (GOLD analysis project Ga0255347, IMG submission 192479) | Wastewater microbial communities from Lulu Island WWTP, Vancouver, Canada - plant24 | ecosystem: Engineered > WWTP > Wastewater > Unclassified | place: Canada: Vancouver, British...
TTCCCATCATCATCGCCCTCTTTCTAATGACTATTTTGAGAATGTCGAAACTTCTCAGGAGGATTAGTACGGTGAAGATCCAGCCGGCAATGGTTTTTTCCATTATATTTCTGATTATAATATTCATAGGAACAGGTTTTCTGATGCTTCCGAAAGCCAATTACCAGAATGTTTCCTTCCTCGATGCCCTTTTTACATCAGTGAGCGCAGTGTGTGTTACCGGTCTGCAAGTCACTGATACGGCAACATCCTTCACAATGATGGGCCAGATTATTATCCTTATCCTTATCCAGCTTGGCGGTCTGGGAATAATGACATTCACTGTTTTCTTCAGTTACATCTTTACTTCCAGTTCATCCTTCCGCGACGGAATTCTCCTGACGGAGCTTTTTTCATCCGAGTCGATGGGAAACTTTTATAATATACTTGCCAGGATATTCCTTATTACTTTGCTCACTGAAGCTGCCGGATCGCTTCTTATATACGGGGTACTTGAACATGATGCGGCCGACAGGATTTTCTTTTCCGTCTTTCACTCGGTGTCAGCTTTCTGCAATGCCGGGTTCTCAACTCTATCCGACGGGTTGGCAACAGAGGGCATCAACCGGAACGCTTCTCTGAAAATAATAATATCCATACTTGTCATACTCGGCGGAATAGGATTCCCTGTGCTTCTTTTTGTATATCGCTATGCCAGGTATCTGTTCCAGGTTGTTTTAAGAAAGATCAGAAGGAGGCAGAAGCCCATAAGGCCGGAACAGCGTAACATTCCGGTAAGGATAGTGATTGCAACCACCGTGATTCTTATACTGGCCGGGATGGGGCTATTCCTGTTATTTGAACAAAATGGAAGCCTTAGCGGTAAAGATACCGGGATAAAACTGGTGGACGCCTTTTTTGGGAGCGTAAGCGCGAGATCGTCGGGATTCAGCAGCATGAATGTATCTCTCTGGAGCTATCCCACTGTTTTTATGATGATGATGTTGATGTGGATCGGTTCTTCTCCGGGTTCAACGGGAGGAGGTATCAAAACCACAACTTTCGCCATAGCGTTGATGTCGTCATGGAGTTATATCAGGGGAAGAGAGTACCTCAGGGTGAACAACAGGGAGATAAGCAATGATACAATCAGGAGGGTTCTGGCCATAATTTTTTTCTCCCTGATATTTCTGACGGCCGGATTCTTGGGCCTGATGGTGGCGGAGCCTGGCAGGAATCCGGTTCATCTTCTTTTTGAAACAGTTGCAGCATATAGCACAACAGGATTGAGCCTGGCCGATCCCTCAACATTTACGGCTGCCGGTAAGTTGATCATAGTTTTTATGATGTTCATAGGAAGGATAGGTCCGCTGACACTTCTTGCAGGAATATTTACCGCCCATGGAAGAAGGTATTCAAGATACCCTGAAATTGATATTGTTATAAACTGACAAAATATGAAGTACATTGTAATTGGTCTGGGCTACTTCGGATCAAATCTGGCCTCCAGGCTCACCAGTATGGGCCATGAGGTGATAGGAGTGGATAATCATCCTGAAAGACTTGATGAACTGAAAGATAGCGTCACCACGGTGATGAAGATGGATGCTACCAATGTGAATGCTGTCAGGAGCCTGCCCCTCGATGATGCAGATGCGGTAATTGTGGCTATAGGCGAGGACGTCGGTTCTTCCATACTGGCAGCATCCATACTGAAAAATCTGAAGGTGAAGCGCATAATTGGCAGGGCTATTCATCAGACTCATCAGAGCATACTGAATCAGATAGGGATAGATGAGGTGGTAATGCCGCTTGAGGATTCTGCATCTCACCTCGCGTCGATGCTTCAGATGAAGAATACCCGGAGAGTTATAGAACTCAACGAAGAGTATGCAGTGGCTGAGATCCTGGTCCCGTCCAAATATATCGGTCATGCTCCCGAAACCATAAATATCGGGGAAAGATTCCATCTAAGGCTTATTGCCATTAAAAATCCTCCCAAAGACGGTGTTCTGACATCCTTGTTCAAAAGGGACTACAAGGTCAATATGTCGTTTGATCCGCTTGCCCCGCTTTGCGAAAAGGACATCCTTGTTGTGGCCGGCCGCATCCTTGATATAAAGAGATTCATAGAAAGTTAATACCATCAATCTGATAAGTCATGACAAATTACATCATTCTGGCCCTGTGCATTATTGTCGTTCTTGCCTACATTTTCGATATATCGGGTAAATATTCCAGGATCCCTTCGGTAATACTTCTGATATTCATGGGTATTGTGCTTCAGCTCGTTCTCAGGCACCTGCCCATCAGTATCCCGAATCTTCAGCCGGTGCTTCCCGTAATCGGAACCATCGGACTGATTTTGATAGTTCTGGAAGCAAGTCTGGATCTGAAGCTCGAGAAAAGCAAGAAAGGCATTATATTGAAATCAATTACGGCAGCATTCTTTTTGTTCCTGCTTTTCACGGCTATCCTTACGTTCATGCTGACCAAATTCTTCGGGTATTCATTCAGGGATTCAGTACTTAACGCGATGCCGCTTGGAATAATAAGCAGCGCTGTTGCCATCCCTGCCGCATCGCTTCTCAAACCCTCAGAAAAAGAGTTTGTTGTTTATGAGAGTTCATTTTCGGATATTTTCGGTATAATATTTTTCGACTTCATATTGCTGGGAGATGGTCCCATCGGCGACAGTATTATGGCTCTTGGTTTTAAAAGTTTGATAACCATAGTGCTGGGGGTTGTTACCACACTTATACTTGCCGCCCTTCTTCACAAGATCTCCTACCATGTGAACTACGTTCTCATTATAACCTCAATTGTGCTGATTTATACTCTGGCCAAAATGTTGGTACTTCCTGCTCTTCTTCTTGTCATGATATTCGGGCTTACCCTTTCGAACAATCACCTGCTTGAACGTGATTTCCTTAAAAAGTACGTTAATTTTGAAAAATTCCGAACCGATATCAAGTCATTCAAAACCATTCTCATAGAACTCACATTTCTCGTACGATCCTTATTCTTCATAATCTTTGGTTTCTATGTGAAGGTGGAAGGTTTGCTACAATGGGACAACTTATTGATAGCAAGTGCCATAACCCTTGGAATATTCTTGCTCAGGTACTTGTTTTTCAAGTTTATTCTCAGGATGAATCCCGTCCCGCTGGTATATTTCGGCCCCAGGGGACTGATTACCATTCTTCTTTTCATCAGTATTCCTCAGGTATCGAGAATTCCATTTTTAAATGAGGAGGTAATAACTATTGTAATACTTATGACCATTATTCTGATGACTGTCGGGAATATGGTGAGCCGAGGAGAAAAACCTGAAGCACTGTTGATAACGGAAGATGAAAAGCCTGATCCACAGTTCATTCCGACAGATGAAAAACCTGAAGAAAGGCTTTCGGAATAATTGACTACCTTCATTGTTTTATATTCCCAGGTTCTGTTAAATAAATAACAATATGCTTAAACAGAGTAAGATGCAAAAGATTAGATTGGTAGCTTTAATATTACTGATCAGCCAGCCCCTTGTCCATTCACAGGCCGGGAAGGTAAAGCAGGTTAAGCTTACGGATTTTGAACTTCAATCTTCGGCGGTCATAAATGCAGGAGGGGAGGAGATATCCCTTCCGGGCTACATTTCAAAGGACTACTGGTACCCTGTAAAGGTTCCTTCTACGGTTCTTTCGGCCCTGGTTGCCAACGGTGTTTACCCCGACCCGAACATGGGGCTGAACAATATGCTGATACCCGATGCATCGGATGAGTTCAACAAGCAATACGATCTCGAAAGATTCAGTTTTCTGCCCAATGATCCCAATCCATGGAAGAAACCCTACTGGTACCGAACCGAATTTCATGTGCCGGCCCTTGATAAGGGACGTCATTTTCAGTTGATATTCAAGGGTATAAATTACCGTGCAGCGGTATGGGTCAATGGTTCCCGGGTGGCTGATTCCACTGATATGGCCGGGATGTTCGCACAATACAGCCTTGATGTAAGCAGGTTCATAAAGCCGGGAGAGTCCAATGCCCTTGCCGTAAAAATATATCCCCTTGATTATCCGGGGACGCCGGCCACTGAGCAGCTGAAGGCATTTGATGATTTTTACCCCAATGGTGGTCCGACTGGCGACATAGGAAAGAATGTAACCATGCTCTGTTCGGTAGGGTGGGACTGGGTTCCTCCGGTGCGTGACCGCAACATGGGAATCTGGCTGCCGGTATATCTCCGGACAACGGGCGGTGTTACCATCGGAAATACTAAGATCACAACTACATTTCCGGAAGAACGGGATACATCGGTCGCGAAAATCTCACTTGGACTGACTCTTTTCAACCATACTGCTTCCAGTGAAAAGGGAAAACTTACGGTGACTATTTCTCCTGAGAATTTCAGCGGACGACCGGTTCAGTTTTCCAGGAATGTGTCAGTGAAAGCCAATGCATCCGAAACATTGGAACTGAATCCTGATAACACCAGGGAGCTTACTTTCAGCAAACCGGCAGTATGGTGGCCCAACGGTTACGGCAAGCCGAACCTGTACAGGATAAACCTGAGCTATACCGGGCAGGCGGGTGTTTTGGATGATACTACTTTCCTCTTCGGTGTAAGGACGGTTTCGTCAAAGTCGGTTGAAATAAACGGCAACTGGAGACGCGATTTCTATGTGAACGGCAGGAGAATTCATCTTACCGGGGGAGCCTGGGTTCCCGATTTCATGCTTAACCGCGATTCGCTGAGGTATGATTATGAGTTGAGGCTCTGCAGGAATGCAAACATAAATCTGGTAAGAATATGGGGAGGCGGAGTCACTCCCCGCGATGAGTTTTTTGACGCGGCCGACAGGTACGGATTGCTTGTATGGTCCGATTTCTGGATTACCGGCGATACTCAGGGAGAGTTCAAGGGCTCGCCCGATTGGCCTTTCGAGACAGAAGTGTTTAAGCGGAATGTCGAAAGTACCATTCTGAGGATAAGGAATCACCCGAGCCTTCTTGTTTGGACCGGAGGCAATGAAGGCCATGCCAGGAGGGAGCTTTATGATTTCATGAGAAACAGTATAATTTCGCTCGACGGCACCCGGCCTTTTATCCCGAGTTCTTCGGGTTTTGCAAAGTTGCCCGATGGCTGGCCGGCCTCATGGCCCGATAATAATCCCAGCGGTGTTTACAGCGGCGGGCCTTATACCTGGCAGGATCCGGTAAGCACCTACAAGAGATCGGTGTCGGCCAGGGACTGGGTGTTCAAGGATGAAACCGGACTGCCATCCATGCAGCCTTACAATATATTGCCGAGGATAATACCCGACCTGATTTGGGACAGGACCCTGCCTTATCCTCTCAACAACACCTGGGGTTATCATGATGTGTGTACCGGTAACGGGCGCTGGGATCATTATTACCGCGACATGATAAAGCGGCACGGGGAAGCTGAAAGCATGGAGCAGTTCTGCGATAAGATGCAGCTGATGAATGCAGTCGGATACCAGGGAATCTTCGAGGCAGCCGGACATAAACTGAATGATATCGGTGGCGTTATGCTCTGGAAGCTGAATGCAGCCTTCCCGAGCCTTGTATGGCAGGTGTATGACTGGTTCCTGATGCCGAACGCCGGCTACTACTTCATGCAGAATGCATGCGAGCCGGTTCATGTTCAGCTTAACCTTCTTAATAACAAGGTGACTGTGCTTAACAGATCGTACAGGGACCTTGCAGAACTGACCGTGCAGGCTGATGTTTATTCGATTGATTCCAAAAAACTGTTTACCGGAAAGGCCGGAATTGATCTCGGCCCCACGGATGTAAAGGAATCCATTGAACTTGACAAGGTGTTGAAGGAAGCAGGTGGAATCTCTTTTGTTATCCTGAACCTGAGTGACAGGGCCGGAAACATTGTTTCACACAATACATACTGGATATCGCCATCAGGGGAATACAAGGCGCTTGATGATATGGCTGCCTCGGGAGTGGAAACAACAGTGCTGAAGGCAGAAGCTGAAGGAAGCGATTTTAGCTGGAAGATCCGCGTCAGGAACAATCAGGAAGGGATCGCCTTTTTCATCAGGCCCCAGGCGCTTACAGACGGAGAGGAGATACTGCCTTCATTCTGGTCGCAGTCTTATTTCACGCTTGCACCGGGAGAGGCAACCGAGCTTACGCTTAGCTGCCCGCGGGCAAAGCTTTCAGGTGCTGCGCCCGTGCTTAAAGTGTCGGGATGGAACGTGCCGGCAGTATATACGGAATTGGAAGTCAAATAATAAAGTTGCTTATCACACTGATGAGATAAGCTTCAATTATTGTAATTCAGACCACCTTCCCTCCCGATAGCTATCGGGGCTTCCCCCAAATATAGGGGGAAGGAGCCCGCTGGGGCTGGAGATTTATTTCCTGGGAAGTGAAGTCAGAAAATAGCAGAATGAACATTAACTAATTGGTTATTGAAAATATTTTGAATAGTTGAAAACATATGTCACTTGCTTTTACAAATGCCAGGATATTCACAGGTACTGAAACGATAGAAGGGAAGGTGCTGATAGTCAGAGGTAATAAAATCGATTCCATCACAGAGCCCTTTTCTATCCCCACGGAATGTGAAATAATCGACTGCGGAGGGAACCATCTGTCGGCAGGATTCATCGATCTTCAGATTGCCGGTGGTTGCGGATATCTCTTTTCCTCTGATCCAACACCTGAAGCTCTGGCTGCCATAACACGCGCTATTGTCCGTACGGGAACAACAGGTTTTCTGATCGCGATCCCGACCAATTCAATGGAAGTTTACAGGCAGGTCATTAAAGTTGTGGCTGAGAATCCGCATCCGGCCCTTCTCGGATTGCATATAGAAGGGCCCTTCATTAATCCGCTGCGCAGAGGTGCTCATATCATGGAATATATCAGGCCTCCGGTCAAGGAGGATGTCGAAGCCATTGTCTCTCAGGCAGCAGGTGTCATCGGAATGATGACGCTGGCACCGGAACTCTGCAGCCCTGAGGTCATTGAACTGTTGAATAATCACGGAATAGTGGTTGCAGCAGGTCACAGCAATGCCACCTTTAATGAAGCAGTGGAAGGATTCAGGAATGGAATAAGGACAACAACCCATTTGTACAATGCAATGTCGCCGCTTCATCACAGGAATCCCGGTCTGGCGGCAGCAGTGTTCCAGACCCCCGGGGTTTTTGCAAGCATTATTGCCGATGGAATACATGTTGATTACAACATGGTATCCATAGCCAAGAAGCTCCTGGGCAACAGGCTTTTCCTTATTTCCGATGCAGTGGAGGAAAACCGGAAGGAAGCCTATATGCACATCAGGAGGGAAGACAGATTCACACTTCCTGACGGTACCCTTTCAGGATCGGCTCTTACCATGATGAAAGCAGTGGAAAATTGCGTAAAACATGTGTCCATACCACTTGAAGAGGCCCTTAGGATGGCAACGCTTTATCCGGCCAGGGTAATGAGAATTGCCGGCAGGGGCAGCATTGAACCCGGATACAGAGCTGATCTTGTTGTTTTTGATGATGATTTCAAAGTGCAAAAGGTCTGCATGAATGGTGCCCTTATATGAACCCGGGTATCTGAGCGCATGATAAACTGAAAATACCAGGTTGATGTCCAGGCAACTGACAATATTAATTACAGCACTCTTACTGACAGTTTTTTCGGCCTGTTCGGAAAATGATACCCGCTATACCTTCAGTCATGGTGCAATAATCAGGGGAGATACATCGGTAAAGGAGATTGCCCTTGTTTTCACGGGTGATGAATTCGGTGACGGACTTGAGTCCATCACGCGGTTGTTGGAAGACGAAGATATCAAAGCATCTTTTTTTTTCACGGGGAAGTTTTACAGGAACAGGGAATTTGAACCATGGATAAGATTGCTGGTTGCAGGCGGAAATTACCTTGGCTCGCACTCCGACAATCATCTCCTGTATTGCGACTGGGTGAAAAGAGACAGTCTTCTTGTTAGCCGTGAGGAATTTCTTAATGACCTTGAAGCCTCATATGACGAATTACAGAAACACGGTATCAGTAAGGAAGAGGCGCCTTATTTCCTTCCTCCGTATGAGTGGTATAATGATACCATTGCCTCATGGACCGGGGAATATGGGCTTCAGCTTATAAATTTCACGCCCGGCACAAGGAGCAATGCCGATTACACGCATCCGGAGATGGGTTCTGCTTATGTTGACAGCAGGACAATTCTGAATTCGATTCTGTCGTATGAAAGCAGTTCCGGAACCGGATTGAACGGATTTATCCTTCTTGTTCATGCCGGTACGGATCCCCGCCGGACTGACAAATTCTATCTCCTGCTTCCTGAACTCGTGAAAGAGTTGAAAGTCAGAGGTTATCGCTTTGTAAGTATTGACAGGCTTCTTAAGGAAGCAATTACAAAGATCAGCAGTTGACGGAACTATCCTCAGATTATTCAGCCTGGTGTATTACAGTTTGCGGCAATGGTATTTCAATACCTTCCCTGTCGAATGCTATCTTGAGTCTTTTTCTTAGTTCTCCTGTTATTTCCCACTGCTTAAGCGGTTTGGTGTCACCAAGGATTTTAATGACAATGCCATGGTCGGCAAAATTCTGCACCCTGAGGAATTTAGGGGAGTGATAATGGAATCCTTGAAGTTCGGGTCTTCAGCAAGTTCCCTGCCTGTCCTGTCGACCACATCGATAAGATGTTCGAGATTGGTGCTGTAGTCAACGCAGACTTCAAGATTAACCCTGGCAAAGTCTTTCGAGAGATTTGAGACCAGGACAATGGATCCGTGATTAATATGATGAACAGTGCCGTCCAAATCCCGTAAAGTGGTCTTTCTGAGGGTTATGTCCTGAACAGTACCTTCAGTGCCGTCTATTTTAACCACATCACCTATCCGGTATTGGTTTTCGAGAATCATGAACAGGCCGGTTATGACATCCTTTATCAGGTATTGTCCGCCGAAACCGACTGCAACCCCTACAATTCCGGCACCTGCAAGAATAGGTCCTATTTTCATACCAAATTCCTGCAGTATCATCAATATTGCCAGGACTATGAGGACTACCCTGAGGGCGCCCCTGAAAATATGGATAAGGGTATCCTCCCGCTTCTTTTCTGCTTCGATCGACGTATCTTCATCTCTTACCACCGCGATCCTTACAGTCCTGACTATTATTCTTCCCAGTATTCTGTTAAGCAGGTATGCCAGTACCCCGATAAACACTATTCTTAGCCCATGATGAAGAAGCCAGGGAACCAGATTATCAATCCATTCGGTAAAACTTTCGTGCATTTTCAATAGTCGATTACAATGTTAAATAAAAGCTCTGCAAGATAGTAAAAAATGGCCGCGTACCGCAACTAGTTACCAGCCCGGAGTGAAGTTCAGACCGAACTGGATATTTTTAAATCCTCCGTTCTGAAAAGGTACAGCAACATAAGGTTCAAGGATGAGATAACCCATCACGTTAACCCTTACGGAAGCTCCGGTGCTTATTATTGGCGAGCTTTCATTCTTCTTTTCCGGTATTTCCTGAATGTTACTCAGATTCAAGGTTTCAGGCTTCAGATTAAATGACACCTTTGTTCCTTCACTCCATGCCAGTCCTGCATCGACAAACAGGTTGATGTCGGCGAGGAAGAATTTCGATTTGATAAGAGCCAGCCTTTCGGGACCCGAGAATGGGAACCGTAGTTCGGCATTTCCTACCACTATCCTTGTTCCCGAGAGCCACGATATGTCGAACCTGTTATCTTCGGCTGCAGAGCGGTCGTATCTTATATCTTCATAACCTCTTATAATCCATGGATATCCCAGGTAAAATGGCATTATAACCCCGTCTTTTGCATCTTTCCCGAACATACCGTAGTTGTAGAACCTCAGGGCAAAGGTGGCAGGCCGGGCATAAAAGTATTTCCTGTAATCGGCCAGGGTTGTAAATATGTTTGCCGCTCCAAAGTATTTTTCAAGCTGGAGCCTTGCCCTGTGGCCCTGCATGGGCGCTGTCATGCCGAAATAGGAATTGTCTTCCACGTACGCGAGTGATATCTGCTGGAAGTTATCTCCCTTCGGGGCTTTCAACTTCTCTTTATTTCCGCCGATGGGAATCTGATCCAGGGTATAATAATAATTGTATCTGTCGAACCTGTAATAGTACCACGATGATGAAGCCTGCGATTCAAACCTTCTGGTCTGCGAAAGGGGATATGAAGCGAACAATGAAATATTATCCGCGAACATCCTGATGAAGTTGACCATGAAATTGTAGACCGGGAGTTGACTGTCTTTATACGGGATGGTATCCAGGACCAGGTTCATTCCTCCCATAAGGTATGGTATGTGGGAGACAGCTCCGCCCCATTTTACCTTGCTCTTCTGGTTGATGAACGCGACTTGTCCTCCGAAATCATATATTTCTCCGTTAAGGTTAAGGGAGGTGAAGAGCTGATTATTTCCTACCATGTCGCTGAAGATCGCGTTGACACTGCCGGCCATCCCGTTCCTGTAGATCCCGGTTGATACGCCTACGCTTGCGCTGTTGGAAATGTAATCGAGCTTGAAGCGCGATTTGTAGGGTATAATTTTCATCGAATCGACTTCCAGTTTAGGCATTTCCGCTCTGTTGAAAAGCCCTTTGTCCACTATGTTCGCGGCGGCATGCTTCAGTGGAGGAAGAGTGGCCGCGCTCATGTCGGTAAAGTTACGGTCGACCTCGATCCTGTCAAACTGACTTTCTTCGGCTGTCCATATCTCGTAATAAGTTTTTCTGTAGTAGTTGTAGGCGATCAGCTTACCTCCCGACGGAACGCTGATGGCAGGAGAATAGGCTGTTATCCCGCTGATGCCTCTGGCATAATCAGTGAGACGGTATACCCGTTCGCTTTCCAGTTCGTATTTGTATAAATTTCTGAAACCGTCAGCATCTGAGAGGAAGAAAATCCCTTTCCCGTCGGGCGAGAAACAGGGATTCAGGTTGAAAGCATCGCCGAACAGGTCGATTACTTCGGTGGTTTTCTTCTCCAGGTCGTAAATCGCGATGTCGAAGCTGAACTTCTTTTTTCCGGGGACATCATTTATCCGTTCCTGTGAGTATACGATGTATCTCCCGTCGGGCGACCATGCAGGATGAATGTTGGATGCAAAATCGCCGGTCAGCCGCTCTGCTTCGAATGTATTCAGGTCGAACAGGTAGAGATCGCTGATCCCGTCCACCTGTCCGGTTACGACTATCTTGCCGCCGTCGGGCGACCATGCAGGATTCGAGAAGGACTGAACTCCCGGTATCCGGTATTCCCTTGTTATTTTTGACCGTGCCACGTCGAGAATCGCGAGTTTGTTTACCCCCTTGCTGAAAACGACAAATGCAAACTTTTTGTCGTCGGGCGACCATGTTCCTGCCGATTCAATGAAGTTGAAGTCATCTATTTCATTATCCCTTACCACACTCGAAAGTTTCTTTATAATTTTTCCGGTTCTCGCATCGGCAAGGAAGAGATCAAGGGTGAAAAGATCCTTCTCGGAGAAAAAAGCAAGGTATTTTCCGTCGGGGCTGATTGAAGGAGAGATGTTTGTTTCACCTGCATTTGCTTTTGAAACTACCATCCTTCCGACAGGACTGTCGCTTTTCCCCTCAAGGTATTTTTTATAGTGTTCCTCGGAGGCAAGTCTCCATAAAGCTGAGATTGTACTTTCCTCGTAGCCGAGAACTTTTTTTACAGCTTCATTGACTCCCAGCTCGGCAGTTTTTTTCAAAAGGGGCATTATTATCGTATCTCCCCAGGTCTTTCCCGCCATTGCCCAGAAAGACTGACCCCAGCGGTAGGGGAAATATCTTGAATCGGTCGATAGTTGTTTGAGTGTAGGGAAGTCATTGCTCAGGATGGCATCCCTCATCCATATCGAGGTATTGGGGTCGACACTTCCAATGGAAAGATATTCCGCCATGCCTTCAATCATCCAGAGAGGGACATTGTTGATCGATAGCTTCCTCATCGTGTCGGGGTTGAGGAAAAGGTTGTACTGAAAGGCATGAACAAGCTCGTGTCCCAGCGTGTGATCGGTCTGTGCAAGTGATGAAGCAACAGGCATAATAACCCTGTTTTTCAGGCTTTCCGTAACTCCTCCGGTCCCGGTGCCAATAAGGCTGCTTATGGTATTTGTCTGCTGGAAATCGGCATGGGTGGTGTAGAATATGAGAGGGTTCCTTGTTAGGAAGGTATCCCTGAATATAGTCTGATGCATGCTGTACCAGTTTTCGCTCCAACATGAGATTGACTTCAGCAGCGAATCATTCTTCATGTAATGGTAGAGTTCAAAGTTTGGGGTTTGAACGACATCGAATTCAAATTTCCGGTAGCTGGGTTTATTCCTTCCAAAGTACTGAGCTTCTGCGACAACACCCGGAATAATAATCCAAAGCAGGAGCAGCATTACCGGACGAAGGAAATTGCTGCCCGTCGGACTTGTTTTTTCAGGTGATGAATTCATAGCAAATATTTTTAATTCTGCCTTAACACTTTGTTTTCAGATACATGTCATTGTTTAGGTAATGAACAGACAAGTAAAGAGATCAAAAACTATACCATTAAATGCCAGCCCATACATGTCAGGGTTTCACATGTAAAATTAACATTGCTGATCTGAATCTGAAAATTCAGGTGGAATAATTGCTTTTAGAATATGTTATTAAGCAGTTCCGGTATAAACCAGATCTTTCTAACCTCTGCTTATCTCTTCCTTGTCTTTGTCCCAGTACATTGTCCGGCCCTCAAGGAAGGCCCTTGTTCCCATGTGAGCGGTCATTGCCTCCTGGAATGCCTCATCAATGTTACACGATGGGGTCTGGTTCTGCCGTATACATTCAAGCCATTCCCTCATGTGAAGATGAGTTGTGTCGTAGCGCTTGCCGCCGACATAGGTATAGAGCAGTCCGCGCTGGGCAAAGTAGAGTTCGGTGGCTGATGTAACTGCATCGACCTTGCTCTGGCCTGGAACATATGTGAAGAAAGGTGTGTCAGTAGGAATTACGCCCTGTTTTATCTTTTCCGCGTACCGGTCGGAATTTCGGTCGGCAGTGATCTGGAGAATATTTGATACCTCCATTGAGGCATCGTGTCCCATGAATACTTTGCCCCTGTTCCGGGAGCTTGCCAGTGTTGCACTATAGAGCATTGTCATATTCCTCGATGGCCATTCAAAGGTAGTTTGCAGAACATCGGGAACTGTCCGGCCGTCTTTGAAGAAATAGACACCTCCCGATGAAGTGGCGGAATCGGGAATCCCGACATGCATTATTTGGTTAACCGCATCATATTCGTGTGTAAGAAGATCACCGGACAATCCGGTGCTGTAATCCCACCAGCAGCGCCAGCGGAAAAATCTTTCCAGACTGAATTTATCTCTCTCATCAGGTCCGACAAACTTTTCAAGTCCTGACGATTTCATATAGTCGAGATATTCACTGATCCTTTTCGGTTCGCCCTCGAACTGTTTCCAGTCGATGGTCTGAGGATTTGCCCCCTCGATGATGTCATACACCCAGGCGCCGTTTGGCGTGTTCCTGTTTGTACATACCTCTATCAGATTGACGTGCCCGAGCAGACCGTTCCCGATTATCTCTTCCGCTTTCTGGTAGCAGGCTGTCTGGCGGCCCTGGTGTCCCAGCTGGAATACGATACCCGATTCCCTGACAGCCTGTCGGACCAGGTAAGTCTCAGGGACGGTCCATGTCATTGGTTTTTCACAGTAAACATGTTTTCCTGCCCTGGCCGCATCGATGGTCATTGTCCCATGCCAGTGGTCAGGGGTAGCTATGATAATTGCATCAATATCGTCCGCCGCGAGCATTTCCCTGTAGTTCCTATATACTTTAGGCGATGGTCCGAAACTGCCGCCCGTCCCTTCCCTGTTGATATTGGATCCGGTAATCCTGGCAGCCTCACTGTAAATGTCGAAAATATCGCAAACGCCGTTTACCACAACATTCAGGTTGTCCTGCTCGAGGAAAATGTCAAGGCGGGTATCATCGGGATTATCCTGCTTTGCCTTGATAAGGGTGTCTATATATGAAGGTTCTGCGAAACCGAGGGCTCTCATCAGTTGTTTCCCCCTTATTCCGAAGCCGATAATTCCAAGGCGAATCTGCTTACCGTCAGGGACAGGTTTGAGGAATACCGCTTCTTTGCTGCTTATCTGGAAAACGTCGGAGATATCCCTGTTGAGGAAAGCAGTTTTCCTGACTTTAATCAGGCCGTAAGCTACAGCCCCAAGAAGAGGTACAGTGGCCAGTGTTTTAATAACATCGCGGCGGCCTGTCTTTGAGGCCTTGCCTGTCTTTTTATCGTTTTCTGAAGTCATATCTGAACTTTCTTTTTCAATTGTTAGATGACGAATTTCCTGAAACTTTCAGGCAGAACTCTGATCAGCCATCGGTCGATACCAATCACCCTTGCTGAGGGAAAGACAAAAAGAACACCCAATCCGGCAAATTCCACCAGGTTCTTGTCGATAAGAAAGTAAGTTCCCTCAAAGGGCATCATATATGTGGCTCCGATAAAGGAGGGATGCGACATCGTATAAAGTAACAGCAGTATCATGCCGCCGATGCATGCCAGACGTGTGAAACATCCTATGAACAATCCGAGCCCCACGAGCACCAGACCCCATTCATTAAGAAAATCAACGTATCTCATCAGTTCTTCATAACCTGCCATATTTATGAAGAAAGAGCTGAATGGTCCCTGCGAGTCAAGCAGATAGCTTTTGGCAGTCCAGTTTGGGTTCAATACCTTGACCATTCCCTCGAAGAGTATGTTCCATGCAATAAACAGGCGAAGTATGATCAGCCAAGTAAGTTGCGCCTTTGAATAACTGTTTTCCATATACTGTCTGGTATCGTGTGATTGAATAAAATTCAACTTTTCGGATTTTTAAGGTTCTAAATTAAGATTATTTATCGGTTGATTATATCCATCTGATGAAATATTGCATGATCTATATATTTTTTACTTTGTACACGATCTGCATGGTTAGCTGATGTATTCTCGCGGGGCTTCGTAAAGAACGACCAGGAAAGATTTCCAAGAGCATTGAACAGCGATGGTATGTCGTTCCAAATGCTTTCTGTATTCAGTAGGGAATCGATGCTGGCTGATGCGAGCACTTTCCGAACTTTAATGAAGCATATCCACGAAATGGATGCTGCTGAACACACTGTTATAACGGTTCAGATAGAAACTGAGATGGGGCTTTTCATAACCGACCGCGATTACCGCGAAGCTGCATACAAGGTTTCCATCTGTCGTTGTCAAAGACGACGACATCCGGATATGCTTTGAAAAG
>Ga0255347_1005053_pt1 | contig 15294 bp, 20 predicted proteins | sample wastewater_treat_2_FD_192479 | JGI IMG/M metagenome (GOLD analysis project Ga0255347, IMG submission 192479) | Wastewater microbial communities from Lulu Island WWTP, Vancouver, Canada - plant24 | ecosystem: Engineered > WWTP > Wastewater > Unclassified | place: Canada: Vancouver, British...
AACTACCTGCCTCGCACGAAAGCGAGTAAGCCCGTGTTATAGCAAAGGTAGCCGCTGCGCCTGTGACCGCATACGAGCCAGCACCACACGTGAGCACATAATTCCGCTTGACCGTGAGGTCGGCGTTAGTACCAGTCAGCGCATAACTTCCAGCTTCACAGGTTAGTGTGTAATGTCGTGTGACCGTCAAGTCGGCGTTAGTACCAGTAAGCGAGTATGTACCCGCATTACAAGCAAGCGTCAAGTTTTGCGATGCGGGCGTGTGCGTGAGCGTGACCGATGAGCCAGTAAGCGAGTACGAGCCTGCTTCACAGGTGAGGGTGTAACTTTGCGGACCGCCTCCACTTACTTCCAAGCCCCAAAATGGCACGCCAGCGTAGGAATAATCAAGCGTGTCTAAATCTATTCCAGCCTTTGTTGCAACCGAAACAAATGGCACGCCGCCGTAGGAGTAGTCCATTGTTTGCAAGTCAGTCTTAGTTGGTAGCGTCATGGTTACTCACGCTTGACTAATTTCAATGTCGTCAATAATGACGGTTTGACTGGTTGAACTTACGTGCCACGCCCCCGCTTCAATCTCAACCACCCCCGCTTCGGTTGGCGTGAATTCCAGTGTTACCTGATTGCGGCTGGTATCGTTCGGGCACGTTACGGTAATGTCACTTGTGCCATCGCTCCAAGCAATCTGCCCGTATCTGCAACGCAGTGCCCCCGCAATGCCAGTTCCTGACTTCTTGAAATAGACCTTGACTGTCACCTTACCGCTTGAAGCAACCGCCACTCTCGCAATAGGGATGTAGAATGGGTAGTTAGTGCCTCTCGCAGCACCCGTGATAGCGAGCTTCCACTCTTTGCCAGTTCCGCCAGCCGATGCGTTTTGCGAGTTGGCGGTGGCGTAATTCGAGTAGACGTAGGAGTAGCCGCCTAAGTTATTAATGTATTGGCGCGTGTTGGCATAATAAGTCGTTCCCGTCGCCACTTTCGTGCTTTCCGCAATGGTAGCGGAGTGGCAAATGTTATTGGCGTTGTTTGCATAAATACCCGCCGTTGTATTGCCAGTTGTTGAAAGCACGTAGATGGCGTTGTTGCTGCTGCCGTTGTAGTAGATGCCGTATTGGTTATTCGAGTTGCAGGTTGCGCTTGTGATGGTGTTGTTGCTGCTGCTGCTGTAGAAGATGCCAGAGTCGTTATTCGAGTTGCAGATTGCACTTGTGATGGTATTGTTGTTGCTGCTGCTGGTGTAGTAGATGCCGTAGTTGCTATTCGAGTTGCAGGTTGCGCTCGTGATAGTGTTGTTGTTGCCACTGTAGTAGTATATGCCGTAGCTGTTCGAGTTACAAGTTGCGCTCGTGATGGTGTTGTTGCTGCTGCTGCTGCCGTAGTAGATGCCAGAGTTGTTGTTCGAGTTGCAGGTTGCGCTCGTGATGGTGTTGTTGTTGTTGCTGCCGCTGTAGTAGATGCCGTAGCTGTTCGAGTTGCAGGTTGCGCTCGTGATAGTGTTGTTGCTGCTGCTGCCGTAGGAGATGCCGTTGCTGTTGTTCGAGTTACAAGTTGCGCTCGTGATAGTGTTGTTGTTGCTGCCGCTGTAGTAGATGCCGTAGCTGTAGCGCAAGAAGTTTAGTTTATCCAAATTAGTATAACTTTTGCCAGTCATATACAGCCCATAACCATTACGGGTACTGAACGTTCCGTGCATCTGCCGAAACCACGTCTGCCCCGTCTGTGTTTGGGTCGATAAGTCCCAACCACCGGAGATATAAAGAAAATTCGATGAATTGCCAGACGAACTCACAACCTGAATTTGCGTCGTACTTGCCGCTGCCGGGCCAGTATCTGTCACGCCTAACTTTTGGCTTGCATGCCCCGATGCGCTTGCAGATGGGTATTTCGCCTTTAGTGTTGCGCTGGTGTCAGAGCCAATTGTAATGACCTCATACCAGCCGCCATCGGGTGCACTGATGAAGTCGCCGATAGCAAGTTCACTTGTAAATGCCGTGTCAGTACCAGTAACGGTTGTGCCATTCAATGTCCATGCAGTCGTGCCAGTCAAGGCAGTTGGGTCAGGGCTTTTCTCAACCCTGACCTCATCGCCAGCAGTTCTTGACGTGGATGCTTTTGTGATTGTTTTATATGGATTGGCAGCCGTGCCGTCTCCGGTCGTATCATCGCCAGTCGCCCAAGAGCAGTATACGATTGCCATTATTACCTCCGATTACGCCAAACTGAATAGTTCTGTGCCGAAGTCCAATTTGAACGTGTCGCCAGATGCGAGCGTGACTTCCGAGCCGTAGTCGTACCAGCAGATGAGCTCGTCATTCGCAGCGGTGTCGTTGTAGATGATCACATAGCGGAACGCTGGTACATCGCCTGTCGCAGTCAGGGTCTTGTCCGCGACTACCAACTTGTAAGTGCCGGTAGTCTGACTTGAACTTGATACGGTCAAAGTTACACTATCCAGATTGGTCGTGGCGATTGTGCTTATGTCCGCCAGAACTGCATCAGCCGAAGCGGACGGAGCGTTGGAAGCGTTGGAAAACGCCACCTTGAGGGTGTCGCTTGCGAGATTGTGCTTTTTCTCTGCAAGGTCTTCCACAAAACATTGAAATTTATTGTATGTTGCCATTTTTTGTACCTCCTAAGTACATAGATTATTATCGAACAACCCACATAGCAGGGATGTTTTGAGCATCCACCGTGTCGGTTGTTGTGTGAAATACGCCGCTCACAATCTCGCCTCCAAATCCTCAATCCTGCGTGTGTTGTCTGCTAATACCCAAAACTGTGTATCGCCAATCTGAAATAGTTGTAATGCCATTTATACCTCCAAATAAAACTATATTTTGTTATTCCACCTCCGGTATAAACATCGGCTGTCGTTCTTCTTCAATCTGTTCCAGCGCCATCCTCGCGGCTTCTTCACTCTCCCCAAAGTTGCGCATTCGAAACTCCAATTTGCTCATCAACCCCTGCCCCACCAGGCGCAAATCCTGTTGAAAACTGGTGTCCTTATCCACAATCACGCTGTCGTCAAACTGAAACGCGACGTCATAGCCACCCGCAGGTGCCAGATTGCCGATCGTTGCCCACACATCCATCGCATACAGTAGATCGACCAGGGCGTTTTCCAGTGCCTTCTGCGCATCCACCACAGTCGCATAGGTGCGCTGCCTGCTGATCTTGATCTCCGTAGCCGTCTTGTCCACAGTGTTGGGATCAGATAGCGTGCCGTAAGCCAACCCCGTGGAATATTCCACCCGCTTGAGGATCGCATCCAAACCACTCAGTATGCTTTGCTCACGCAGGGTCGGTGACCAGCCCTGAAACAGGCTGTTATCCACCGCGCCGGTCTCCAACGCCCGATAAAGCCGTTTGTGCGGTAGCTTTGCGCGCCCTTGAGCATCTTTCCCAAAAGCCAGTTCATCTACAAAGATTGCCGCCTGCCCTGCTTCAAATTCCCACAACAAATTCGACCACTGAGTATCTGCTTCTTTGATCAGTCCCGTCGCCCGGCTGTAACATGACACGCCCAGCGGTGAATCAGCATCAATCGTATTTGCCAGTGGATAACGGAAATACGCATATAGCGGCTGCTCAATCCCCGTAATCAGCGCTTCATCCTCAATCTGCGCCCAGGCGTCGATACTGTCCAGGCTCACCGATTGCCCCAGCGTGTCCTGGTTGGTCGATCGGTATGCCTTGTTGATGATCTGACAGCCCGCATCTGTCATGTTGTGATACTCCAGCCGCGTATACCAGTAATCGCCCTTGCGTCGCTGGTCCACAAATACGATTGCAGTGATCATCCCATCCGCATCAAATGCCACCGGATAAAACTGATCTGCCTGTACAAAGTCGATCGCCAGTTGCTCACCGACGATATACGGCTTGAACACCAGCCCACCTTTTGCGCAGCCAAACTCCACCTGGTGACGCAATTTGTCCATCACCCGCCCGAATTGTTCCTCAAGCCAGGTGGCCCGCGCCCCGCCGGTGAACTCGGCTTCCATCTCGATCGTCGTCAGCCGTGCCAGTTCCGAAGCAATCGCCGCCGGCAAGCCCATACTTTTCACATCTGCGTTCAACCAGGGCGCTTTGTTTTCATACATCCGCGCCCACAGCTCGATCTCCTCTGCCATTTTCGAAGAAAAAGCAACCTCGATATTTAGCGCCTTATCAACCGTTTGTTTTCCTATCATCTTTTTGATCCACTCCCTGACCCAACTCAGTATTTTTCTGAACATTATTTCTTACCCCGCCGCTTCCAAATCCGGTTGGTCGCATAGCGCACAGCGTCGATCGCATGGTTATCAGCATCCGGGAAGGCACTGATATACTCCCCGTCTTTGTTTAGCTCGTGCTCATAGTTCAAAAACTCTTCCGCTGCATATGGGCAACGCTTATTGTCGATCACGATCTTGACCAGCGATTGCAGCCATTTCATCGAATAGCGCACGCTCTCTGGACCCTTTTCAGCACCAATACACGAAAGGCCGTAAGCCCGCAAATCAGCAATGCTTTTAGGTTCGGCGCTGTCTGCGATCACCGTGTCCTCTGGACCAACCCCCATTTCAACCAGGGCTTCATAGAGTTCCGAATTGCTGTGTTTCCAACCACGATACTCATCAAAGATATACAGCGTCATTCTGGCCGCATCATAGTGGCAGCGCACCCACTGCGCTGGATCCGGGTAGTAACCGAAGTCAAGCCCGTCATGAATCCGGTCAAATTGCCCGATCTCTTCATCAGTGATCGCTCTGATCTCCACGTTCTCAAACACCAACCCGCCTGCTGTGGTCGGCAAGCCCAGGTACTCATGTTCATAAGCCGCCGGGTTGATCTCTTTCAAATACTCCGCTTCATCAATGAACGCCTGGCCGAGCCAATCCACCGGCACCGTCCGGTAATCGCTCTCATGCACATACCGGTTGGGCTTGGGTATCTCCAGCATTTTATTAACCCAGTTGGTCTTGCTCCTGGGCGGGTTGAAGCTCATGAAAACGTACGCTTTGTCACCACCACGCAGCGCGGATTGCACGATAGAGCGCACTTCCGAGCCACCCTTGAACTGGTCCAGCTCCTCAAACCACAGAATGTTGATATACCCAAAACGGGGTTTGATCGATTTGATCTTTAGCGGATCGTCGCCACCCCGGAAGTAAATCTTTTGCCCCGTCGGAATATACGTGATTTCAAGCGGCGATGTGATGCACTTGAACTTTTCCGTCAAGCCCAGATAATCGATCGCCCACACAATCTGGCTGTACACCGAATCCCGCAGCGTGTTGCCAACCTTCCTGGCCACCAGCGCGTGCCACTCCGGATTATTGATCAGCAGTTCAATCAGTACCTCTGATGCGAATGAAGATTTGGTGGACCCTCGTCCCCCTTTGAATACATACTCAGTATGTGCGGCTGCTTGAATATCCCGATACACATCAAAAAACGAGCTGGCAATCGCATTAGCGGGCAAATTGAACAGCGTCATCTCCTGGCTGTCCTCTTCGTCGGCCGCCATGTTTACCTGGGTGATCAGTGATTGAAACGGTTTGCCAATGATCCGATCAAGCACTTCTGTTGCTGAAGCCTGCTTTATGCGTTCATTGCGAGATTTCAACCCATCGATCTTCACTTTCGCTGCACTCTCAGCCGCTTCCTGCAATAACAAAGTGGCTCGTAAGCCCGTCTCTGTTTTCAAACGCATTGCCAGTGAATTTAGGTAATCTCGCTCTTCTTGGGGCCAACCATAAAAGGTGGCAGTTGAAAAACCGGCATCATTAATTGCTTTGCCATTACTGGTTGTTTTACAGCGCGAAAATACATACTGAATTTTCAGATCACTATCCAAGCTTTCTATTTCTGCACGTAAATTCTTCGGTTTCACTATATTTTTCTTGTGTTTTTACTCAATTAATGTCTATTTTTCCTACAATTTCCCTATGATTTGCTTTTTATCCAAACACCGCCAACTCCAGGCGTTCAACGCGCTCTTCGAGTGTCAATGGCTCTGGCACCGGCTCATCAACCTTCAACCAGTGCAATAGATCTGCGTAACTTCCCTGAAACCAATTCAAATCAATGCTCTTTGCCTGCACACCGAACTCTGCGCCGCGTCCGTTTGTATCGGCTGAGTATTGCCATATCGCCCAGTCATCCCATACCCTGTCCTCAAACTTCAGTTTTGGATAATTGACAGGCACTTTGGCAATATCATTTGCCCACCAGGAATAGTTGGCAATCCATAACGGATAGGCTTGCATCCAGGACAAATGGCTCGTCTGAAAATAGTTTGTGAACCACTGAGCCGTGTAGATGATCGGCTTTCGTCCTGTTACTCGTTCAACTTCCTTGCACCACTCGCTGGCACGCCAGGCATAGTCGCTAAAACGCCCCGTATCGCGCACCGATGGCTCTTCGAAATCCAGAATGGGCGGGAAGTCAAATTTGTAACGTGTATAACGTTCCAGGTAAAACTGCGCTGCAACCTTCGGATCCACTGAGTATTGCAACCAGTGATAACAACCGGTCAGCAGCTCGCCAAAATCAAAAGCGGCCCGGCAATAGTTATTGAACTCAGTATCCTCAAATTGCAGGCCTGTCGTTTTATTAGCATCCGTCGCCTTGGTGATCCAAAAGCGCGCTCCCGCCTGGTGCATCTTCGGGAAATTAATCTTCCCTGACCAGTGAGAGGTATCTACACCCAAAACCCAATCATTGCTCATGATCGTCTCCACAATCTACTTGGATGTTATATTGCTCAATCAAGCGTTCAAGTTCACGGATCCGTGATGTCAGCTGTACAATTTCAGCTTCAGATTCGGCAATCTTCCGTTTCAGTTCAGTATTCTCTTTTTTAAGTTCTGCGATGGTCACATCCCGTCCTCTTACGATTTCCTCAAGATCAGCAATACGCTCATCCAATCGTTTGAATTCCACATGCCAAAATTCCTGCAAAGACAACTGTGAATCTGTAGCTGTCTTTGCAGCATCTGCATTTGTCTTCTCCGCTTCAGCACGCGTTTTGACGCGCATAAATAGGCCGGTCACCACAGCACTGATCACACTTGAACCAAGAATAGCGCCAACAACAGTGAGGATGATGGCTGTAGTATCCATGGTTACTTGTTGCTAAAAGATCGCCCGATAATTGGTACCTGTCCGCTTGAAAATACTGTATGTGTGCCTTTCGAAATCCAATTCTGTGTAATAAAGGCGAATATCAAACTCAGTATTTCTGCTATCTGCGCAATGTTTTCATCCAGGCCAGATATATCAAACTCTGGAGCAACAATGCCAGTCGCAAACAGCGCGATCAAGCCCGCTAAATTCAAGCCTGCGGACCACATTCCCGCCTGGCCATCTTTTACCACGCCGATCGTCTTCAGCACGTTGATGATCACGGAAATCAGGGCTGCGAAACCGCCCAAAACCATCAACTGTTCAAATAAACCCAACAAACCTTCCATTGCAAAACCTCCGTCGTGAATTAACAAAAAAAGCCCGAAGCGCATCTTTTTCAAGACACACTCCGGGCTGGTTGACCAGTCCTCAGAGTCTGAGGTCAACAACTTGTTATCGTGTTGTACTAAAAATTATACCATGTTTTCAAGTCAATCTGCCAGTTCTATGTCGGTTTTATGCTGGTTTAATGCCGGTTCAAGACGGGTTCAATCAGTCTATTACAGTCTATTAATCATCCGATCGACGGGCAACTTTTCGAGAAATTGTCACTTCCCATGTTGTCAATTTTCCAGCAACCAGAGTAAACGTCAGTTGTCCATATCCGGATGCTAACAGATCGTGCAAATCATCTTCCAGTTGCGGTCGCTGCCAGAGCGGGATCTTCCCGATAAAATCATCCAGAGTCATTTGTCCATCTGCCCTGGCTGAGTAACGCTTAGGGTGCTGCGGGTTTGTAGCCAAGTATGCAACCAAGAATGCAGTCAAATGTTATTGATCTATTTTTTATCAATGAGCGTTATAGCGTCCGCAGCGTGATCGGCAAATCGTGTATCATGGAAACCTCCAGGGCTTTTATCAACTTACCCATATCAACAGGATCGTTTCTCATTCCTCGCTCTTTCCTTGTTTCATTCATATAAATTTACATCCCCCTTGCCATCATCAAAATCGCATCTCTATTTGAGAGCCCGTGAAGTCTCCCAAACAAATTAATCACATCCAGCGGCTTCATCGTACAACCCGCATAACATCCGCAAATCTGCCTTTGCGTGTCCAGCCAAAACGAAGGCGTCTTATCCTCATGAAACGGGCACAATGCCAGCATCCAGCGCCGGTCACTCGACGATGAAACCGCCCCCGGAAAGAAATCCTCAATCCTGAAATAACTTCGGATTTTACTGACCAGATCATGTCCGGGCTCGTCCTGATTTTCAGCAACCTCCCATGGATCACTGACGTACTTCACAGGATTCACAAACCTTGTCGGGACCCGTACATGATCAGATAACTCAGTATCCCTTGTCAGAAGTGCCGCCGGCAAAATCTCCGATAACGCATTCACCTTCTCAATTGGCGCTCCTGGATTGATCGCTCGATACGGCACCCCGCTCGGGTGGATCGATGGCGGGGCCAGCACATAACCGCCCTTCGCCTTGATGTCGATCCCCTCCAGACTGCGGTTGCGCTCGTCATGTGGCAGTCGAATATAAACATGCACGCCCCGTGCGGTTCGTACTTTATAGGTTACCTGGGCAACCTTATCTGCTGGATAGCCCGTTTTGATCGCCCACAACTCCCAATACCGATAGCGGGACAGGGTATCAAAGTCAATTACTGCCAATCCCTTCACGCCGGTTATAATCGCCAGATTGTGATATTGATCCGGGAACCATGCTATAATTTCATCAGGACTTGGCAGCTGGCTCTTATATGGCTCCCATGCTGAGATCGCCGGTCGCTTGTCCCGATATCGAATCGGGATCACCGCCTGGCCACTCAGTATCCATTTACGGGCGGTTTGTGTGATTTCATTCATGTTTTTCTCCTCAAAATGCCAACCTTCCAACCTATACCAACCTTTTCCCTATATTAAGTAAAAAAATAAATTATTTACTCCTTTAATAGGGTTTTAGGTCGGCATAGGTTGGCACTTTTATAATTAATTGAAATTTTTGTTCGTTTACGCATGTTTTTTCAGTGATTTCTTGTTATATTTTGTAAAATTGTATGCCGACCTATGCCAACCTCTATGCCGACCTATGCCAACCTCATTTTTTGTCAGATTTTTCTTTTTCGTCAGTGTTTTTCTTGTTCTGCTCATATTTATTCAGCCAGTACAGATATTCAGTCATATTAAAATCGTTGTATGAAATCAATGAGAGGATTACAATTGTTGCGATCCCTATGGCGAATATTATGATGATGCTGTAGCAGTAGCCGGTCATGACTGTTTCTCTTTTCTTTCCACCTTATAACAATCTTCACACACTGCATACCCGAACGCCAGAATGTTGTCGGTATGAATTGTGAGAGATGTATAACATTCTCCAAACTTAATTTCTTTTTCGCAATTCGCACATTGAATTATCTGTTCCATATCCTCAGAGAGGAGACATGCATTTGACGGAAGTGTAAAAGGTTCATATTTTCTTGTTTTGTAATTCCATTTTTTAGCCTTCATTTTCCCTCACCATCCTTCCGCTCCATCGCATCGCGAGCGGTAAGTTCCTCTTTCCTCGGCAACTCATTCCAATGCCTAATAGCTTCTTTAACATTCCATTGGGTCCAAGCGTCTATACCACATCTTGAACAAGAAACATTGGGTTCTTTGTCTCCATCAATTACCCATAAATTCACCTTGTCTTTTTGTCCGCAAATTGGACATGGTTTTAATTTTTTTGTGTTCTCGAAATCAATAGCCATCCCTCACCTCCACGCCTCAATAAACGCCACAATCAATAGCACTGGCAGCAGCATTACCACAATCAGCAGTCCTATGATTGCAGTTGGTATCAGCATCCAACTTTCACATCTCACATCGTGCATTGCTCACTCTCCTATCTCCTGTCCTACAGAATCTCCTATGGGGTCTCTTTATGGGATCATCGAATGCAACTGGATCCCTGTATAACCCCAAACTTGTTGATTGATAGTATTCATTCTTCTCTTCTTCTCATGTCCCAGCTTGGTCATCACCGCCGCCAGCCCCATCGCATTGCCACGAGAAGTCCCTCTCAGCGCGCCCTGAGTGGGGTCCTGCAATATTGTCAGGATGTCCGTCGTGGGGATCCACCAATCATCACGGGTTGGGTCCAGATCAAAATATTTTTTCACCAGCCCCTCGATCGGATCCGCCACATCATAGTCTTCGTTGATCTGGATTGACTTCACATATTCGTCCCGCGTCAATTTCCAGCTTTCGCCCGCCAGGTAGGCTGCCATGGCTTCTGCCCAAACATCGGTTGGATCAATAGATACTGAGTAATCCCAGTTGATCTCTTCAATTTTTGAGACCAGGAACCGCCGGCTCCCGGTCGGATCAGAGAAAATGCCTGAGCTGTTATTGATTGTTCCTATAAAGGATGCCAGTGCCGGCTTGCTGATGTCATGCCGGCCGTAGGGTTTCCGCACAGTCACCTTACGGGTCGTCAGGAAAGCTTTGAGCGCTTCATAATCCGCCTTGCGCGTCGTGGCACCCAGTTCGCTCACCTCCCAGATCCACGCAGAGATCAACCGGATTTCGCTGTCTTTGTCATCCGTATTGATCGGCGCTTCGATAAAATAATCCCCCATTGGTTTGGCAAGCCACCTGGCAAACTCGCTTTTCCCTACACCTTGCGGGCCGTCCATCACCAGCATCGGGTTTTGTTCCGCCTCGAATACCTTCGCACAGGCTCCGATCAACCACTTGCGCAGCCACACCGGCCACATGCCATAACGGTCATTAAAATAGCTTGCCAGTTCATCGATCGTATCGCTCCCGTCCCAGGTAATACTCAGTAAGAAGTCTTTGATCGGGTGATAGCGGTTTTTCGATGCTTCCCAACCATAAATGTCCTCAAACTCATTGATGCGATAAAAACCACCCTCGCGCATTCTTGCCCGGATTTCCTGCGCTTTTTCATCGGTGATCGGGACCCCATTAACTTCGATTTTGTCGTTGATGTCATTCATTCGGAAGTCGTAACCCAGCTGCTTGAATGCCACCAAATAATCTTTGATCTTATAGCGCTTTTTAGATCCCTTTTGGCGCTCAAATTCCTGGATCACTCCCATGCGATAGCCCGTCGCGTTGCTGATCGCCTGTTGCAGATCCCAATCATGCTCCCATGCTGCCAGCGCCTGGCTGAACGCCATCAGCGGGTCCGTGTTATTCATGCTGATTTCTGAGGCGATGAACTGGTAAATCGATGTCCACGGCTCCGCTTTGGGCGGCATTTGTAATTGCAGGGTGGAGTGGTCTTTGGCAGCCAGCACCGTGGCGACGTTCTCCATGCCGTCCATGAAGTCCACAACATCTTCAGTGCCAAAGGCACGCTCCAGCTCCTCAGCGTCTTTTTTCTGAATGCCAGAGCGAAGTAAAAAACTAAACAGGTTGCTTGTTTTGGCTGCAGTGGTTGTCATCTCAAGCGTTTATCCGGAAGTCAATAATAAGGTTTCAATGCCTGCTTTGAGTTCCTTGGCTCGGTCGGCGGTGATGGTCTGTCCACCGCTCATCTTTGCCAGCTGTATCAGGAAGTCGCGTCCCTCCAGGCGGTCTTCGGGCCCCACATAGATGGTGTCGATGCGGTTGGTGAAGGTGGCTGCCACCTGCAGGGTTTCGTAGTCACGATCGGGTTCACCGTCAGAGATTAAAATAAAGCGCATGCCGGGGGTATCGGCCACTTTGGCAAATCTAAGCGCACCGGCCATGTTGGTGCTGCTGCCCATAAAGCAGGGCACGCCAGCCGGGCAAAAGACGGTTTCATCCGAAAAGCTCAATACAGCAATGCGCCCTGGCAGGCTGGCCTGTAGCGATCGTAATTCTTCACAGGCGACAGTGTAGCGACTTTGGCTGTCGCGGCTGTCGGTGATGCTCATGCTGCCGCTGGTATCGACCAGTATCACCACATCACAATGGATAAACGTCTCCGCAATCGATTGATTGTTTTTCAGGGCAATCTCATACAGCGAGCCGCGCACTAAATCGTTTTCCTGGGTTGGCATCAAATCACGCATTTTTTCTCCTTTTTTATCGCTTCCAATTGCAACTCGCCCAAAAACTCAACTTGCTGTTCATCGTTATAGTTTCCTACCACGATGCCGATCCTTGTTCCGTCTTCAGCCTTAACCAGCATTCCCGGGGGCAATACCCCCAATCGCAAGTCGCTCTCCAGGCTGTACCGGTCCCATTTCATGTAACGGAAGTCTAAGTAGTCTTTCGGATCGGTGAAGTTTGTGCGCCCGTTGAGGAACACGAATCCCACGCACACAAACAGCGTGCCTTTTTTTGCGCCAGCGCCCTTTTTTCTGGGTTGTTTTGTTGTGCAAATCATGGTTTTATACCCACTTTTCCGTTGGCGCTTTATCACCCATCGCCCACGAGGTCACCAGCACCTGCCCCTGGTGGTTGACGATGTCCTGCCAATCCAGGATTTCCTGCACTTCAAACCGCCCCAAAACCGGAATGCCTTTGACCATAATCCAACCGCAGCGGAGCGGTGAGCGGTAGCCGACAGTCGCTGTTGAAATGCCATCCATCAAATCTTTCGTGTTTTTTTGTTCCGCCTTCCAGGTCTCTTCCAGGACTAATCCTGCATCATAGCGTGCTCGTTTCTCAGGGTTACTCAGTACCTGGTTTGCTCGGTTAATCTGTTGAAAGATCTCATTAGCGTTCGGTTCTGAACACACATCCGGGTGCCATTGCCGCGCCATCCTGCGGAAGGCGCTCTTGAGTTCCCCCTCAGAGGCGGTTTTTCGAGCGCCTAACACAGAATACAGCGTTTCCCCTTGGATCGGTGCCAACGGATCCACTTCGAACCACGAACGCAGCACGCTTTCAGGGAATAATACCGACCATTCCCCGTCAACCAGTCCGAAAGCGGAGCGCTCTGCATCCCCCCGGTCCTTGGTAGAACCGAGATATCGCACCTCGATGATCCGCAATTCCTGTTCGGGTTTACTATTTTCAATACCAGGCAAATCAACAACCTCATCAAAAAATTGATCGATCAGGCTTTGCAAAGTTGGGCCATGATCCGGTCTTATCAACCAAACTTTTTGGTCTGGATCCCATCGCCGGTCGTTATACGGGATCAATGCCTTCAGCTGGGCAACCAGCCCCGGGTTATACGGCGTTTCAAGGATCAGGTTGGTGCCGTCAAAGCCGATAGAACACTTGTTTGCCGGCCTGAGGTCCTGCAAAAGCCATCCCTGTTTGGCATTTTTATTGGCACTTCTCATCATGAGAGTTTCCCTCTACATATCGGCCAATATTCACAATAACGAGGATTACATTTCCAAGTGGAGGGATTCTCAGGAAACACGCCCGCTTCAATACCCTTCCATACCTTCTGGATCATCCCAAACAGCCACATGATCTGCCCTGGGTTGTGTACGTGTTCAAATACCTGGAGTTTGGGTGTCTTGGTTTTGACGAACACATAATGCCGAAATCGCCAGCCGTCCACCGGGAAACCCATCTGGTTCATCGCTGCCAGGTAAAAAAGCGGCTGCGTTTCATCCAGGGCTTTATCCGTTGTCCAGGATTTGGAACTCGTTTTAAAGTCACCGGGCACCTTGTCGCTTGTGATAATATCGATATAGCCGATGATCGGCACCGGCACGGCGGGAATACTGAGTTCAACCTTGGTTTCAATCACCGGCATTTCAGCATGCGTGAAGAATGTATTCTGCATCTCGGCCAAAATGTCCTGGTTGGTCAGCATATCAATCCCTTTGTTAAAAAGCTCTTCAGGGATATCTGTCCCCCAATCAATGACTTGACCTTCAGTTTGTTTTTGCCACTCTTTAGACCAGGCGTCTGTCAGTGATTCGGCTTTACCACCTAACCATTGTTCAATCGTGTTATGAAAAGCCGATCCAAATACCAGTGCCGGTGAGGTTGGCGTTTGGATCTTGTCAATATAGTGAAATTTCCATGCCGCTGCGCACATAAGATAGGAGCTGATGGAACTGTAGGATAGATGGTTAATTTCATAAGGCATTTTAGTATCCGTTTTCCTGTGATTCTTTGATGAGTTGATTGGCTACCCTTTCGAGCTCTTCATTCGTGCCCGGGATGGTCCCGCCGTTGGCTTTGAGGATTTCCTCGGCTGAATATTGATCCAGTAGTTCTGCAAGTGTGACCGTTGGTGTTTTCTCGTTATACAATTCATCCTGCACAATTTCACTGGTAACAACAATGCGTTGTTCTCCTTCAATGATGTTCCCCTCATCGTCAATCCGAACCCCGAATTGCTCAGGCCGGATCATGAAGTCCACCATACCGGCGGTCACATCCGGGGCTGCAATATCCGCACAAAAGCCGATTGCACGCCATTTGCACATATTCTCCGGATATTTTTCCCAGTTGCTATCTGGCTTCATCAGGCCGGCAATCACAGCATTATCCAGGGTCCATCGCTCAGTATGCGAAAAACCGTTATCTCGCGTCATAGTGCATTCGTAGCCGATAAATTTATGTTTATCATCGGTCAACCTGGTCAGCTTGATTTTTGTGATCCGTGGGCTGTTGTGCAGCAGTGCTAGGGCTCCTTTAGGTGATAACCCCACATGGCCCTTCACCACCTGTACAAATTCAAAACTTGCCATCAACCCTAAGCCGATCTCATAACCTTTGAGCATGATCGCCGCCGCCTGTTGCGGACTGCTCACAGGGAACAGCCGTGAACGATAGACATCATTGGCAACCGTGTTGATCATATGCCACACGCCCAGGCTCATTTCACGGTTTGCCATCAAAACATTTTCTGCCTGGCTTGCTGTTGTAATTTCCCTGTCCTTGATCAGTGAGTCTTGTACTTCCAGTGTTGTGATTTGATTGGTGTTTTTCATAGAATATCCTTTCTAAATTTATTTTTGATTGGTTTGATAGTTTAGTATCCTGTTAGTATCCTGGCCGAACGTTAATCGCAAGCATTTCACTTGTTTTAAGCCCCAGTACATTTCTTATCCGCTGGCGATCGCCATAAGACACGCCCGGGAAATTTTCAACCTCATCCAGGTTGGTCAATAAAGCCAGTGCCCATGCTGGGCTTCCCGCAGATTCTTCTAAAACCTTCTGTAGCCGCTTGAACCCGATCCCAGGCAATGACGCCAGAATCGCTTCGGATT
>Ga0255347_1005063_pt1 | contig 15268 bp, 11 predicted proteins | sample wastewater_treat_2_FD_192479 | JGI IMG/M metagenome (GOLD analysis project Ga0255347, IMG submission 192479) | Wastewater microbial communities from Lulu Island WWTP, Vancouver, Canada - plant24 | ecosystem: Engineered > WWTP > Wastewater > Unclassified | place: Canada: Vancouver, British...
TTGACAGATGAAGAATTCCAGGATATTTTATTCAAAATTAATAGCCGTCCTCGAAAATCCAGAAACTGGCGGTCTCCTATAAGTCTACTGGAGGATTATCTATTCGCATTTGAAACTTGAATTCAGGAAGCCTCGAAAATGCGGCTCAAAATTATATCTTGACACATACCCGCCATGAATTACTTTTTCAGAAAAGATTCAGGAGGCATAATATATGTTAGGGAACCTGGGAGCAATGGAAATGCTTGTACTGGGCGCCATTATAACCTTCCTGTTCGGCGGAAGCAAGGCATTCCAGTCCATAAAAAAATTCAGGAATGATGTGGACGACGTTAAAAAGGATATTACCGGCATAAAGGACGACATAAAGTCCGAAATTAAGCCTGACATTTTAAAGATCAGGGAACTGGATTAAGGTGAAACAACTTGGACTACTACAGAATAAAGGGCGGCAAAAAGCTTAAAGGCGAGGTTAAAATCTCGGGAGCCAAGAACGCGGCGCTCCCGGTGATTGTCGCAAGCCTGCTTGCTGATGGCGAGACCGTTCTTAAAAACGTGCCCAACCTCAAGGATATACACACAATAATAAAAGTAATAGAATACCTTGGTGCGGAGACCGATTTTAACATTGAAACGAACACGCTCAGGATAATGGTAAACTCAATCAAAAACGGCGAAATGCCGTACGAGCTTGTAAAGACCATGCGCGCCAGCGTATACGTAATGGGGCCGCTGCTTGCAAGGCTTGGCGAGGCCGATGTTTCTCTGCCCGGCGGCTGCGCCATAGGTGAGCGCCCGGTTGACATACACCTTGCGGGATTCGAGGCAATGGGCGCCAGTATTCAGCTTGAACATGGATACATAAAGGCCCGGGCAAAAAAAATGATGCCGGCCGCCTTTGCCATGCGGCAGATTTCGGTCGGCGCCACAGCCAACCTTATTATGGGCGCTGTGCTCACAGCCGGCAGTACAGTCCTTGAGAACTGTGCCATGGAACCGGATATAGTGGACTTAGGGAATTTTCTTAACAAAATGGGCGCGAAAATTTCGGGCCTCGGTACTGAACGCATAACCATAGAGGGTGTTAAAAAGCTCAGGCCCGTGACATATACTATCATGCCCGACCGCATAGAGGCAGGCACCTATCTTCTTGCAGGGGCCATTACCAGGGGCGACGTAACCCTTACTCATTGCGTACCGGAACACATACAGGCCCTGATAGACACACTGAAAGAATCCGGATTCACCATAGAGACAGGTAAAAGCAACGTACGGATAACTCCCGCGAAGAAACCGGCCGGCTTTATGGTTAAGACGCTCCCCTATCCGGGGTTCCCCACAGACCTTCAGGCGCCCCTCATGGCCCTTGCCGCCACAATACAGGGAATAAGCGTAATTATAGAGACAATATTTGAAAACAGGTACACGCACGTGGGCGAACTCCGCCGTATGGGCGCGGACATAATCATCGAAGGGAACACGGCAATAATCAAGGGGGGGAATAAGCTGATGTCAGCCCCTATTATGATGTCTGACCTCCGGGCCGGAGCCGCTCTTATAGTGGCAGCCCTTGCCGCAAAGGGCGTTACAGAAATACGAAGAATTTATCATTCTGACAGGGGATACGAAAATTTAACTGAAAAGTTATCAGCCTTAGGTGCCGATATTAAGAGAGTAAAGGGAGGAACCTTCTGATGCTTAGAGGAATATATACCGGCGCAAGCGGCATGATCGCACAGCAGGCAAGGCTGGACGTTATCGCGAACAATCTGGCCAATGTTGACAAAACATCGTACAAAAAAGACATGGTCATCTTCAAGGCATTCCCGGACATGGTCATACGAAGAATCAACGAAAGCGGGCTCGGAATAACTCCAGCCGGATCTTATGACTCCATGCCCTATGTGGGCAAGCTTGGGACCGGAGTAGAGGTAAACGAGGCCTTTACGGACTTCGCCCAGGGTTCACTACAGCGCACCGAGAACAACTTTGACCTTGCCCTTGAAGGCAGGGGATTCTTCACAGTTATGACCGAACGCGGCGAACGATACACGCGCGACGGTTCCTTTACGATCAACCAGGACGGAATACTCATGACTCATAACGGCAATCCTGTTATGGGCGAGAACGGAATAATACGCATACAGCAGAACAATTTCCTTATAAATGAAAGGGGCGAGATCACGGTAAACGGCGACATCTCTGCCGACCCCAGGGATGTGGTTACAATGGCGGGCAACGACTGGACCGGCCCCGTTGTTATAGACAAGCTCAAGATCGTGGACTTCGAAAACATCCGCTACATAAAAAAAGAAGGGGACTCAATGTACCGGGAGACCGAGTATTCAGGGCCTGCACTCCCTCCGGGCGAATACAAGGTAATACAGGGTTTCCTTGAAAAATCCAACGTGAACATTGTGCGCGAAATGGTCGACATGATCGAGGTTAACCGCAGCTACGAGGCCAACCAGAAGACAATTACTTCGCACGACCAGACCTTAGGTAAACTGATAAACGAAGTCGCACGATAAAATAAAACAGCTTAATCAGCCGTTATATTATAGATTCCGGCATTCCGCTGCACTCCAGCCGGAATGACAGCGACAGCCCATCACTCGGACGCAAGTTCGAGCATATCCCGAATAATCTCTGCTGTAAGCCCCCATATCATACCCTGTTCAGTTCTGTAAATATACATCTGCTGTAACACGTTGTTCCATTTACCCTGATAGCGTTTGGGCAGGCCAAGCTCCCTTGCGGGGAAAGCGAGTTCACGCCCCGTTGAATCCTTTATGTGCGGCGTTATGTCAAGTGATATGGTGTAAACTTCACAGTCCATGCGCACAAATTCATTTGCCGGCACAGTGAAGACCTCTTCAACTTCGTCGCGGTTCAGACGGAATGAACCGGTGTCGCTTAGAAGGATTCTGCCTATGCAGACATCGATAACAGCGCCCATGGGAGACACGAGCGTGCCCAGATGCCCCTCAATCTTTATGTCTCCGCGATCAATCCCCAGTTCCTCGACTGTCTCGCGTATGGCCGTATCGGCAAAGGTGTTATCAACCGCCGCGTCGTAACCTCCACCCGGGAAGGACACCTCGCCTCCCTGCCGTATATTCTGCGCCCTTTTCTGGAACAGGATGTGCCACTCATTCTCAATGAACATAAACGGCACAAGCACAACATACGAAGAAAACCTGCTGCGACCTATTATCCTTCTATTATCCGCCAGTCCTCTGATTAGCTTTTCGTACATTGTATACCCTGTCTGCCGCAAGTTTTATGGCCATTTACAGGAATAATAAACGCAGCAGCATTGATCTGTCAAGGTCTTTGGGCAAAATGATATCCGCAGTTTAATCCGCCCTGTTTACTAAAGCTCAGGTATAAAAAAAGGTAAAAGCTGAAAAAACTGCAAAAATATAACCAGATCGCCCCAATCTTCGCAATTTTAGTTGAAATATTCACCGCCCGATATTATAATAATAACAGGTCTGCGCTCATGACCATAACAGCAGAGTCAGTTTTATAATCCTGTTAATAGAGAAAATAAAGAGTTTTTAAAAAAAATAGTTTAAATTTATTGTCATAAAATAATAATTGTACGGATTATTTATCATATTTTAAAGAATAGGCTGTCTCATTCATAATTACGGATTTATAAAAATATAAAAAACTCAAAATAAAACGGAGAACTGAAATGTTCGATAATCTTTACGATTTTTACAGAAAAAAATGCGAACAATACTCTGACAGGATAATGTTCAAAGACAATATGACATACGCAGAGGGTTATGCAATCGCAGAACAACGCGCCGCGTTTATTCAGTCCCAGGGATTTAAAAAAGGCGATGTAATAGCACTGCTGGCAGTGAGCAACCCTGAATGGGTACTGACATACATGGCCATAGGAATGATGGGGGGGATTGTTCTGCCGCTTGACGTAAACCTGCCCGCCTCCCAATACCCGGTGATGCTGAAAAAAATGAAGGCAAAAGCTGTCTTCGTATCTGACGAATACAAAGACAGGCCAGGCAGAATTAAGACCTACAGCGTGGCCCTGAACAAATCAATTGAAAAAAAGAAAAAATTCAAGGCGCCCTCAATGACGCCGGACGATACCGCAAGTTATATTTTTACATCCGGGACAACCGGTGATCCCAAGATTGTTACACTATCGCACAGAAACATCTTTCATACAGGGGTCAGCACTGCAAAGAGGGCATACATGTCGCCCAAAGATGTAATGCTCTGCCTGCTCCCGCTTTATCATGTATATGCGCTCGATGCCTGCTTTATCGGGCCTTTTGTCAGCGGTTCATCCTTTGTGTGGCAGACTTCGCTTAAAGGGCCCGACATTATGAAGAGCCTGGCGGAAAACCCGATCACCATATTGCCGGCCGCGCCCCTGCTCTGGGAGATGTTCATGGACGGAATTATAAACAGAGTAAAGTCTGAGTCGAACTTCAAGTACAAACTCTTCACATTCTTCTTAGAATACGGCACGTCTATGCGCAGGATCGGCCTATCACCGGTTGTAAACAAAATATTCGACCCGATCCACGCTTTGTTCGGAAGAAGCCACCGATTTTTTATAAGCGGCGGCGCTCCGCTGAAAAACAAATACAGAAGATACTACAAGAGTATGGGATTCACGCTTCTTGAAGGATACGGTTTATCGGAAACTACAGGGCCAATCTGTCTCTCCGATCCCAAAGCCAATGCCTTAGGATCAGTCGGCCCTGTTACTGAGGGAAACCAGATCAAGATTGTCAATTTCAATGAAGACGGTGTGGGTGAAATCTGTTTTAAAGGCGATTCGGTAATGCCCGGATATTATAAAAATGATGAAGCCAACAAAAAAGCTTTTGATAATGAGGGGTTCTTTCATACAGGCGACCTGGGGAAACTTGATAAAAAAGGGAACCTGTATATTACAGGCCGCATAAAAAATGTAATAGTCCTCTCGTCAGGTAAAAGTGTCTATCCAGAAGAACTGGAATCATACTACAAACAGTCATCTGAAATTGAAGAGATTGCAGTCTTCGGGCTTGACAGAAATGGAGATGAATATGTTTTCGCAGTTATAGTTCCTGTGAACAAATCTGAAAAAAGTTTCGACCTTGTCAAAACTGAAATCAACAGGCTGAACAGGGGCCTGCCCGCCTACAAGGCATTGAATAATTTCGCCATATCTTTTGACAAGCTCCCCATAAATTCCGCGCGTAAAATTGTGTACAGTCAGGTTAAGGAACTTCTTGCGAAGGGCATGTATATGGAACACGAGAAAGACAATACTGTCCCTCGAGAAGTGCTTACGGGCGCTTCACCCGCAGAGATCGAAATCATTGATCTTCTGAAAAAGAAACTACGGACAAATACGATTTACACACGGCAGACCTACGCTGACTTTGACATAGATTCGCTTGGACTTGTAGACCTTGCGGTCTATTTCGAAGAGAACCTCAGCATAGCCGTAGACGTGGATAAGATGAAGTCAATACAGACCATGGACGCGCTTGTACTTTACCTTGCCGGACTTGAGAAAAGCGGCGGCAACACGCTTACTGACAGGTTATTCAAAAGCAGGATAACAGAAAAGCCCCTGCTCTTCTTTAATCCATTTCTATATTTCTGGTTAGCCCTTATCAAACTTCTCTGCATATTCGCGTGGAAGGTTGAGGTCAGGAACCCTGAAAATCTTGACATAAAGAACAACATACTCATGGCAAATCACACATCATTTCTTGACCTGCTTTTTATTATTCGGGCGATGAAGGTAAAGGATATAAAGAATTCATACGCGATCGGCAAAAAAGAAGTAGATGTCATAAAATACGTGTTTCACGGCATGCCCGTAATATGGATTGATTACGCGAAAAATACAAACGAAGTATTCAAACGCAGTTCTGACCTGCTTCGCCAGGGCAAGAGTATTATGATTTTTCCTGAAGGGAAACGCACCGACACGGGCAAAATGCAGCCATTCAAGCATGGCGCCGCATACCTTGCGAAAAACATTGACCGTGAAATAATCCCGATTACAATAAACGGCGCGTACGACATCTGGCCGCCGCATAAAACCTTCCCTGAAATATTCACAAAGAAAAGAGGCTCAATTACAATAGGCAGGAAGATCAGACCTTCAGAATTTAAGACTGTTGAAGCCCTGACAGCAAAAGTGCAGAAGGAGATCGCGAAGGAACTCCAGCCTAACCTGAATAAATTTTAACACCCGGCACCTGTACACTGCGCCTTTACACCATAGAACGGGCCGTCAGCAAACAACTGTCCGCAGCAGAGAAGGCTGCTGCGGACTAAAAAAAATTAGTCCGCCTGCTTTTTTATATTATCGTCCAGGTCGTAAACAGCCCGTGAAAGCGCTTCGAAAGTATAAGGTTTCTGCATAAAAACAAATTTAGAATCAGACACAAGCCGGCTCGCGCGCTCATCGTGAATCATGCCCGAGGACAGAATTATTTTAACTTCGGGATTAATTTTTTTCAGTTCCATTGCAGCTTTATCACCCGACATGCCCGGCATCAGCAGGTCAAGAATTACAAGTTTGATCTGAGCGGCGTGTTCTGCATATATTTTTACCGCATCGGCGCCGTTAACAGCAGTGAGTACCTTATAACCGCACTCTTCTAACATCATCCTCGTGGTAAACCTGATAGACTCCTCGTCATCGGCTACCAGTATAAGTTCGTTCCCCGAAAGTATCCGCGGCCCGGCAGGCGCAACAGCAGGCTGTTCCTGAACCTCGCTCAGGGGCAGAAAGACGTTGAAGGTTGTTCCCACGCCCGGTTCAGAATAGACATTTATAAATCCTCTGTGATGTTTTACAATATTGTACACCATTGCAAGCCCGAGCCCCGTACCGGCCCCGCGATCTTTAGTTGTAAAAAAAGGAATAAATAGTTTTGACATAGTGTCGCTGTCCATGCCCACGCCCGTGTCAGATACCGAGAGCATCCAGTATGAAGACTCTTTTGCTTCTGGATGAAGCGCCGTAAAATGCTCATCGGCAAATATCTTCTTAACTTCAAGCAGAAGCCGTCCTCCAGGGCGCTCGCCCTCGCGACGCATAATAGTCATAGCGTGGCTTCCGTTTATGCAGAGATTAAGAAGCATCTGTTCTATCTGTGTTGTATCCCCCATTATCATCAGGGGATGATCGGGTATCAATGAAACAATCTCGATATTTTTATCGAATGTGCTGGAGCATATCCTTATAACATGGTCAAATGCTTTCCTGAGGTCAATTTTGCCAAGTCTGATTGAATCTTTTCTTGAAAGGTTAACAAGCTGCTGCACAAGGTCTATGGCTCTTCTGGAGGACTCTTTCATTGTGTCCAGGTACATTCTAAAATCATCGTCATCAATGCTTCCCTGCTTTTCCATCCCATAGCTTATCATAGAGAGCGGACCTGTTATCCCCGCAAGTATATTGTTAAAATCATGCGCAAGCCCGGCAACAAGTGTGCCAATGGTCTCCATCTTCTGCATCTGACGGAGCGATTCCTCGGTCTTTAGTTTTTCTGTCACGTCGCGGATTATTCCGCGAAGCCCGGATATTCCGTCTTCATTATATATAAAAACAGCCCTGTTTTCGCCAGTGAATACTCCCCCGTCCTTTTTTCGTATATCATGCATCATATTGAAAACCGCGTCTTTGCCATCGCCGCTTGTTTCGCTGAAAGTTTTTATGCTGTGAAAATCACTTTCATTGAGCAACTCAGAAAGCGATAACCGCTCACGTATATCATCTTCAGAATAACCGCTCAGGATGAACCCCGCCCTGTTCATATAGGTTATATCAAGATCTACGTCGGTCTCGTAGATAATATCGGGGAGCAGGTCAGCCAGTTCCCTGAACCTTTTCGCATGCCGGACAATCTCCTCCCTGTTATCTTTGAGCCTCTCTGTCATTATATTGAACGTCCTGGAGATCTCCCCTATTTCATCCTCGCTTCTGACAGTAATTCTGAAATCGAGCTCTCCATTAATTACACGATTGACCCCCTTAAGCAGGCTGTTAAGCGGCCTGTATATTGTCCCGAAAAAAAAGAAAGGGAACACAGCTACGATAAAAAACGTAACCAGGAGTACCGTCAGAATCATTTGCAACGCCGCGTCATACATGTACTCCCTGTAAAGTAGATAAGCAAAGCCGGTTTCCCTGACAGATTTTGCCGCAGGGTCGTACATAATATATGATATTATCTGATTTCCCGAGCTGTCTGTCAGGTAATTTCTTGAATCTGAAGGATACATCGGTTCAATGAACCGAACAGTCTGAAATTTAAGTTCACTGCCCTTTAACGACGAACTCTCTGCAAAGGCAATCATCTCGTCCGAGAAGCACCTGAACTGTTCATCAGCCCCCTCAAGGGTCTGAACCAGTTGCTCTCTGAAATTCTCATCGTTCAAGAACAGAATATAACTATAATGGTACAATGTGTAGCTCAGGACATGATCCAGTTCACGCACTATAAGTTTCCCCCTGCCCGTGCTCCCCGGCGGAATCCGTTCCGCGGCGGCGAGTATAAATTTACGGTACCCTGTAAAGAATTTTCCTCCGCGTGAAAGAAGCTCTTCAAGCCCCATGTCGAAATTTTCATCAGGAATTTTTTTAATCTCCTCGTAGGCAAAGGTATTAAAGCATCTATCACCTGTACCTGCCCGGTCATGCCCGCGACGTTCAGGTCTGCTTCTATCGAAGACGTATTCTGATTCGTAGATTACGCCGTCACCAGGTTCGGGCCTTTCCATGTGAAGCAGGGAGTCCTTGATCCTCATCGTGTCAAAATTTCTGTCCATCTCAAAAAGCATAACGTGGCTGAGAAGGAGAAAGCCAGCGAAGAAGCTTACAAGGCTGACCCCCACTATCTTCAGTGTAAAAGTGAATTTCTCTCTTGTGGTGTTAAGGTGAAGCAGCGCCACAAAGAGCCACGAAAACAGATGGCACATATTAAGCATTATCTGGAAGATCTCCCGTGAAATACCCCCTTTAAGATTCAGGATATAAAGAATCGCGGGCAATGTGGCCCCCAGAATACAGGAGATCCCTATGAGTACAAGGCGTCTAAGCTCCTCCCCCCTGAGCTGAAAAAATCTGAACACAAACGCAGCGAAGAATATGGTTGAATATACCATTGTAACCTGGCCCATGAATCTTCTCGCCATAATCGAGCCTGTGTCGTAGTAATGACCGTCGAACTTGAATAAGATGCCGGCATTAACGGCCATGGAATAAAAGATATAGACGGCCAATGCAAGACCCGCATACTGCGCCAGCATGATTATCCTTGAGAGCTTCATATTCCTGTTGTCAGGGTACTGCAGCAGCAGGGCCGTAAGATGTATCTCTGACGCGATTATCACCGGCACATTAAGCCAGCGCTGAAAGGCCGCAAGCGGGTGATAAACAGTAAACGCGATAAAATAGGTAAAGTGAAACAAAGCAAGAAAGAGATATGCCAGCCCCATATTGCGGGTGGCGCTGCTCCTCTTTAGAGGCCAGAGAAAAAAAACAGCAAGAGTTAATGAAAAAAGCATCACTATTATTGACCCCACAGAGAGCTGTGTAGGGTAGATTGAAGAACTGATCTGTTCAAATATGGATATCATTTTACCCGCCGGATTTATGATCTTTAATATACCAAATTATGATCCCTGTGACAAAAAAATAAACTCCAGGGACTTGACTTAATATAAAAACATGTTAAAATGCGCCCGGAAAATATAATAAAGCCGTAATGTTTACCGGAAAGTTCCCTGCATGGAAGCGGTGGGAAAACTATGGCTGGCAGCTTAAACGGTTTAAGAAAATTCATGGGGGATTTTTTATGAAAGAAGTCGTAATACTCGGCAGCAGCCGTACTCCTATCGGGGACTACATGGGCTCACTAAGCTCAGTTTCAGCAGTAGAGCTCGGAATTATCACGGCGAAGTCTGCTATGGAAAAGGCCGGGATAAAACCTGAACAGGTGGATGAACTCATTGCGGGCAACTGCCTCCAGGCAGGTAACAGGGGGAACACCGGAAGGCAGATTGCGCTCGGCTCGGGATGCAGGGTTGAATCCGTATCATGTACAGTTACGCAGTTGTGCCCTGCCTCGATGAGGGCGACAGAGATCGCGTCACAGCAGATAATGCTCGGCAAAAATGACATCGAGGTTGTCGTGGGGATTGAAAGCATGAGTAACGCTCCATATATGTCGCTCGGCGCGCGTAAAGGGCTCAGGATGGGAGACCAGCCGTTCGTTGACCACATGCTCCATGACGCACTGATTGACGCGTTTAACAACTATCACATGGGTATAACAGCCGAGAACCTCGCGGAAAAGTATAATGTGACGCGGGAGGAGCAGGATGAGTGGGCATACATGAGCCACACGAGAGCGGCCGCGGCTATCAGGAACGGAGAGTTCAAGGCTGAAATCGTTCCGGTTCCTGTAAAATCAAGAAAAGGCGATGTTCTGGTAGATACAGACGAACATCCGCGCGCCGACATCAGCATGGAGTCACTTGCTAAAATGAAGCCCGCGTTCAAAAAAGACGGAACGGTTACCGCGGGAAACGCGTCAGGGCTTAATGACGGCGGCGCGGCAATAGTACTTGCGAGCGCAGAGAAAGCTAAAGAAATGGGGCTCAAGCCACTGGCACGCATAGTATCAACAGCTTCGGCAGGAGTTGATCCGAAGATAATGGGATTCGGCGTTGTACCGGCGGTGCAGAAGGCCCTGAAGTTCGCGGGGCTTAAAATGAGCGACATAGGTATATGGGAGCTGAACGAGGCGTTCGCCGCGCAGATTATAGCCTGTAACAGGGAACTTAAGATCGATAAAGAGATAATCAACGTGAATGGTTCAGGAATATCACTGGGCCACCCGGTAGGCCAGACAGGCGCAAGAATCATTATTACGCTGCTCCACATTATGCAGAAGCGTAACATCAGGTACGGCTGCGCTTCGCTCTGCGCAGGAGGCGGCCCCGGCGCGGCAACAATAATTGAGCTTATTAAATAAACAGAAATACTCAGGGTTAAAACATGAGGGGGGCCTTGCAGCGCCCCTCATGTTTTACTGACACATAATTCTACCTGCACTTCCGCCTAGTTCGAAATTATTATTGACTCAATAAAAACAAATCATTACTTTATTATGAAGATACCAAAGTGAGAACTTTTATATGAAAAAAACTGAGCTAATATTAGAAATACCTGAAGAAATACTATATACTCTCAATGAAGATAAAACCGGATTTATCAGAATGTTGAAATTCAATACAGCCATTGAGTTATATAGAAGTCATAAGCTTTCAGTCGGCAAAGCTGCTGAATTGGCAGAAATGAAAATCGTTGATTTTATATTTGAACTGAGTAAACATGATGTACCGGTTATTGATTATGACGCTGACGATTTCAGAAAAGAGATTTCTCAAATTTTAGCATGATCGTTATTTCAGATTCATCACCGGCTATATCACTTGCTGTTATAAAAAAACTTCACCTTTTTGAAGACTTATACCACCAGGTAGTAATACCAGAAGCTGTTTTTAACGAGATTACTTTTCACGATAAGCCTTTTTCAAAAGATCTGAATATCTATTTTAAAAACAAAATTAAAAAAGTAACAAACGATATGGCTGTAGAAATGCTTCTCAGTGATATAGGAAAAGGTGAAGCTGAAGCCATAGTCCTTGCTAAAGAACTGAAGGCAGATTTTATTATTGTAGATGATTTAAAAGCAAGAAAACTTGCTTTAATAAATGGTCTTGAGGTTCGCGGCACCCTGGGTATTCTTTTAGAAGCTAAAAAAAAAGGGTTCATCGAAAATATTAAACCACTGATAAAAATGCTGGTTGATAATGGAATCAGAATAAATGAAAAAATAATCAGGATGACCCTTGAGGCAGCTGGAGAATAACGTTAAGTATAGGCTGTCAACCCGTACCATGCGCGACATTAAGATCCCGGCATACGCCGGGACGACAGGCAAATAAACAAATTTTAAGAATTCAGAGCCTTTGCGGCCTCAACTCTCCGTTTTATTGAAGGATGGCTGTAGAAAAAGAATTCAACAACAGGATGAGGTTCTTTATCTGCCAGGTTGATCCCTGCAAGCTTTTCCATGGTTGACACAAAGGCCTCAATGTTGCCGGTAATCTTCAGGGCATAGGCGTCAGCCTGGTACTCATACCTTCTTGAAATGGAATTGGTAAGGGGCATAAGCAGAAGTCCGAACAGCGAAAGGCAGAGCATAAGAACAGGGAGCGCCGCAAGGTCATGGAGCGCGGCAAAACCCATTTTAGAAATAATCCACTCATAGCTGAGCCCGCAGAGATAGAATGCAGCGAATATTACAATGGCGCTGAAGATTATATTCTTTACTATGTGCCTGTACTTGTAGTGCCCGGTTTCGTGCGCGAAGACCACCGCGATTTCATCAACTGAAAAATTTTCAAGCAGCGTATCGCTGAGTATTATCCTCCTGGTTTTTCCCAGTCCTGTAAATCCCGCGTTGGCCTTTTTTGTATCCTTGCTCATGTTGAATGAAAATATACCCTTAATTTTTATATTAACATCGGCAAGGATCTTTTCCACGCGTTCCCTGATCTCGCCGCTATCCAGTTCTTTGAACCTGTAGAAGATCGGAAAGATCAACACGGGCGCGAGACGCGCGAGCAGAACCGAAAGAATAAAAACAAATATACCGAACCAGAACCACCAGAGGGCGCCCGTAGTGCGTATAAACCAGTAGAAGGCCAGGGCCACGGGAACTCCGATTACAATGTTAAGCGCGGTCCCTTTAAGATTCTCCTTTATCCAGCCCGCGACTGTCTGGTTAGATAAACCGAACCTGTGCTCAACAATATAACCGCCGTAAAAGTCCATTGGAATGGAAATTACCGAAAGGAGAAGCCCGCACAGAAAAACAAATACAAGAAAGTTTATATAATCATTTCCCGTAACCGTGGAATGCGAAGCGATAAAAAGAGCAAGCCCGCTGAACGCGAGCAGGACCAGCAGGCCCAGATAAATGACTATACCCGCGATGCTAAGCCTTATCTTTATTCTGTTATACGCTTTCTCTTTCAGTTCATTTTCCATTGAGTTTTCCTGGTAAATTAAATTCAACGGCCTGTTAGGCGATAAATATTATAATGTACATGTTTAAATCAACACAGACCCGCAGAGGGCCCGCAGCCGAGTCTAAGAGCCTACACAAGCCCCCTGCCCTGATTGAAAGCTATGAGGTTCTGCTCAATAAACTTTTCGCTCACAAGGGCCTTTATCGCGGCCTCCCAGTCCTCAATCTTAAAATCGAGGAATTTCGACAGGCAGCCGAGCATCACTATGTTAAGAGCCCTCTTTGTGCCCGCTTCTTTAAGGGCTTCGGCTGTATCTACAATAATGGTGCCGGGAAAATTTTTCTTCATAAAGTCTTCAATGTCTTCAGGATACTTCATGGCTCCGATCTCTACCGGAGCGGGATCTATCTGTAACCTGTTCACTATGAGTCTGGCATCCGGTTTAAGGTAATCTAACTTTCTCATGGCCTCGAGCAGTTCTAAGCATATAATATAATCCGCGCCGCCTCTGGGAATCAGCGGCGACGCGACCTCTTTGCCGAACCTGATGTGACAGTCAACGCTCCCTCCGCGCTGCGCCATACCGTGCACCTCGGACTCCTTTACATCAAAACCGTTTTTCATGGAGACCTCCATGAGAACCTTGCTCGCCAGTATTACGCCCTGGCCGCCGACGCCTGCGAATATAACGTTTTTCATAATCTTCTCACCTCTTCAGAATGCACTTGCGCCTTGTTATTATGACAGAGGGTTCCCTGACGGCAACCTCTTCTTTTATTACACGTTCAAGATCATCAACATTTTTAGGGTCAATAACCACCACCCTCTTAACTCCGCATGCCCGTACCATCATCTCGAGGTCAAGCTCGTGAGTCGGTTCACCCATAAGAGAGTAGCCCGTGGCAGGGTGCTCCTGATGGCCGGTCATTGCGGTGACGCGGTTATCCATTATTATCACAGTGCCGGTCCCTTTGTTGTAGACCATGTCTATAAGTCCGGTTATGCCTGAATGAATAAAAGTAGAATCGCCTATTACAGCAACTGTACTCCTCACAGCCTCGTCACCCCTGGCCTTCTCAAAACCTAAGTGCATGCCAATACTCGCGCCCATACAACCCTGTGTATGCATCGCGCCGTAGGGCGGGAGCGCGCCCAGCGTGTAGCAGCCGATATCCCCGTTAACAGTGTAATCAAGTTTCTTCAAAACATTGAACACAAAGGCGTGCGGACATCCCTTGCAGAGTCCGGGAGGGCGTCCGGGAATCTCCCCGGTGTAATTGGGCATAGCCTTCTGAACCTGCTTTTTATTAATCGCACGATCTACTATCTCGGGTGTAAGCTCATCGCACAGGGGAACAATATCCTTGCCCGTAACCTTGAATCCCAGGGCCTTAACATGCTCTTCAATAAAGGGGTCAAGCTCCTCAACAACGTACAGATCTTCGACCTGTGAAGCAAACTCCCTGATCATGTCATCGGGAAGAGGCCAGACCATGCCTATTTTGAGTATTGAATCATCGGGGCAGACCTCTTTAACATACTGGTAGGCCACGCCGTTTGTTATTATGCCGCGTTTTTTATTTTTCCACTCAATCCTGTTAAGCCCCGAGGTGCATGAATATTCCCTAAGCTTGATCATCTGCTCCTCGATAAAGACATGACGCAGCCTCGCGTGCGCTGGAAGCATAACGAATTTTCTGGGGTTGCGCGGGCTGGGTTTAAGGGGAACCTCCTCCCTTTTCCCCTGCTCAACCGGCCCCTGGGAATGGGCAATACGCGTTGTAATCCTTACAATAACGGGCCTGTCGAACTGTTCGGATATTTCGAACGCGAGCTTTGTGAACTCCTTTGCCTCTGCCGGACTTGCAGGGTCAACCATGGGCAGCTTTGCCGCGCGGGCAATGTGCCTGTTATCCTGCTCGTTCTGCGAACTCCATGCTCCGGGATCGTCGGCGTTTATTATGACAAGCCCGCCGTTCACACCGGTATACGAAAAGGTAAAGAGCGGGTCCGCGGCCACGTTAAGCCCCACGTGTTTCATCGCGGCAAGGGACCTTGCTCCGGCAACAGCCGCTCCCGCGGCCACTTCAAGGGCAACCTTCTCGTTAGGCGACCACTGCGATTTGACCTCACGGTAGTCCCTGGCCATGGTTTCAAGTATCTCGGT
>Ga0255347_1005064_pt1 | contig 15263 bp, 20 predicted proteins | sample wastewater_treat_2_FD_192479 | JGI IMG/M metagenome (GOLD analysis project Ga0255347, IMG submission 192479) | Wastewater microbial communities from Lulu Island WWTP, Vancouver, Canada - plant24 | ecosystem: Engineered > WWTP > Wastewater > Unclassified | place: Canada: Vancouver, British...
TGACCATTCTCTTCGTCATTTCCCCCGCTCCTTCTCGTGCCGCTCTCGGCATAGTCTCATTTCCGCCGTCGCCTCGCGAATGATCTCAGCCAAAAGCTTGACCCCATATCCGGAGACAGCACACAAGGCAAGCGACAGCGAAACGATGGCATATGACATGACCTTCTGGACACTCCGCGCTTCGGCCAGCGCCTCAACCCATTTATCACCGGAATCGAGCGATGGAGCCTGCGCGCCCGCAACGAGCGTCAACGTCGCCAGGCAAATCGCCACGCCCAGCCATATCGCTATTGCCCCCGCCCTTCGCGCCCGCCTATCGAGTGTGTCTGTCGTCATGTGTCATGCCTTTCCGGTTCTCGTTCGCGCCCCTCGTGAAACCCGTCCTCATCCTCGTACCCCAGCGGCGCGCGGGCCAGAGAGATCGCCACGATCGCCAGCCCAGCGGCGACAAGCGCAACGGATATGATCGCGATGAGGCTCATCATTCCTCGTCCACGATGACGGCGGTAATGAGCAGATTCGCCGTCTGCTCGTCGGTGCTTCGCGACCCGACGACCATCTGGAGCTTGAGCGGATTCTCCACTTTCTGGATGCTCCGCGTGTAGCTGGGCTGCGCAATCCAGGAGCCTTGCGCCGTGCCGCTCGCGACGACCTGTGTCTGGATGGTCGGATACGAGACCGTCACGATGCTTCCGGTCGTCATCTGATACGCTGTATGGTACAGCGTGATCGTCTTCCCCACGTCGTTCGTGTGCGCCGCCCAGTATACCGTCATGGTGTAATTTCCGGTGGGTTTCAGTGGCGGCACCGGCTGATAGGCGATCTCGCTGTTGTCGTTCGGCGCGACGACGCCGACATATCCCCAGCCGGTCGCAGCTCCGAGAGACACGGCGCCATTAAAGCCGCGACACCCCGCCAGCATCCTCCGCGTCAGCCTCGCCGCCGCGATTCCGGCGGGCGCGAGCTTGCCGTCCGCCGTCTGCGACACGATGTCCCCCGCCACCGGCGAGCCGATCAGCGGGATGTACCGCCCATCCGCCGTCCCCCGATTCAAAGCGTGCCCGTCCACCGTCGCGTTGCCCACCGCCACCACCGGACTCGAATAGATCGTCCCGTCCGTCAGCACGCAATTCTCGTATGTCCCGCCGCGCTCCGGCAGCGTTGCCGGCACCCCGCGCACATCCCGAAACACCGCGCCGGACTCGACGGTCGAGGCGCCCATCGCGCCATAGCCGTCCACCGTCACATCCTCGATGCGGGCGGTGGATTTGATCGTGCCGCCGTCGCCGCCGACGCCGTTGGGGCCGCTGATCGTGGAGCCGACGATAGTACCGGAGACTGTACCGCAGCTGCCGACGCTATAACCGCCAATGATCGTGGAGCCGCTGATCGCGCCGGACATCGTGCCGCCTTCGCCGCCGACGCAGCCCGTTCCATCTATCCGACAGTGCGCGATCACGCCGGAGAATGCCCTAGGGCCAGGCCCACCGTTCCCGCCGAGTGAAAATTCGCCATCTACGAGACAGGTATCGAATGTCTGCTTGAAGTCAACGTTCAGTCGAGTCGGCCATCCGGGATCTGCCGAAAGTCTCACGCGCCGCAGCACCGTCCCCGTCACGTTGCTGTTCGGGGAATAGGCCGCCGGATCGTTCTGGTCGAACAGCGGCCCGGACTCGCCGAACGCTCCGGTGCTGCGCAGTTCGAGGTCGCGAATCAGGACGTTGTTCGCGGTCTGCTTTACGACGCCCTGCCCCGCGCCGTAGATGTACACGGTCGGCTCAAGCACCATATCCGCCGTGCCAGCCGCCGCCACCTTGGCCTCTACGAGGCCCGCGATGTTGACCCACGCGGTGTCGAGCGTGAGGCCGTCGGTACCCACGTCGTACCGCCCTGGCGGGATCAAGACGGTAACCTGTGACGCCTGCACGGGGCTCATGGTCTTCGCCGTGGCGTAGGCCGCCTTCAGCGCCGCCCCCCGCGCCGCATCGCTCGCGAGCCCCTGCTCCACGACGATGTACCGGTCGCCGCTGCGCTGCAGCGCCGATTCCGCCGTCGCGCTAAGTGTCGCGAGGTTCACTCCGCCATCTTTGACCGCCAGCCCATCGTTTCCTCCGGCAACTACCACATTGCCTTCCGTCGCCGGACCCACCCATCGCAACGATGGTCCCGGCATGATCTGCCCCATCGCCAAACCCAGCAATAGGAACGTCGCCGCTCCCCATCCTATGGCTTCAAAGATGTTCGCCGCATTCGCTCTCATTCGTCCCCTCGCTTTCTCAGGTTTCGCTCCGCGCCCCGTTGTCGAATTGGCATTCCTCGACGTGGAGCCGAGCGTTCGTGCTGCCATATCGTATCGCCTTCATCGCGCGCGCCATCTGCCGCCCCAACGCAAGCACGGTCTGCGGCAAATACACGCTGCCATTGCTCGCGCTCGGCGTCGTCCCGTTGTATGTCACGATGACCGGCGCATCCTCCACGGTGATGAGGATTTTCTTCGCCGCCTTGTTCAGGTCGCCAATCCCCACCGCCGTTCCGCCAACGGTCACGTCGTCATGCTCCACCCCCGGCACGGGCCGCCAGTTATCAAGACCGCTCACCACTATCGCATTCATGCCTTTCCCTCCATGTTCATTTTATCGCCCCACGATCCTCTCCCGCTAAATCGAATTCTACGCCGATCAAGCGCTCTAATTCGGATTCCGCCGCCGCTTTCGTCCGATACCTCGCCTGGTCGTCGTCCAGTAATTCGGACGCCGCCTGTAAGACCGCATATCGCCGCAGGAACGCCGGGAATTCTTCGTCTGTGTCCTCTTCGGTGTATTCCGGCGCCGGTGGACGAAATCGCGCGTATAATCGCTCCGCCGTCGTGTAGTCGGGCACGATGATCCCTTCCGGCGTGGTGAATACATGACGCAGCGGCGCCGCGCCGGTGTGCGCCCTCGGATCGCGCTCGTATAGGCATCGTTCCAGCTCGACCGCCTCGATCTCAGTCAGCCCCGCCTGCTGCCACGCAATGACCCTGTAGCCGGCCTCGGTCAATTCCGGCGTCCGTTCCTCGATCTGCATGACCCTCGGCCAGAACGCCGCCTGCCACCCGACTCGTACGCCATCGCTCAGCGCCAGTGCATATTGCGCGGGCAACGGCTCGCTCATCGTCGCCGTCGGGTCCTTGCCCAGCCGCTTCTGTAGATCGGCAAAAACGTCGCCGAACGTCACGCTCATGGATATACCTTCCTGTATGTCACGCGCCCAAACCGATTGCGCATTCTCGCGCTCGGTCGCCTCATGGCAAAGACCTTCCTCCCAGCATCGGCGTCGCCGACCGCGCACTCGGGATAATATCGCTGCATGTCGCGGCTGTATTCCGGATCGTCCCAGACGGTCTTCCCGTCCGCGCCGACCCCACCGTTCGCCTCGATCGCGTTGTAAAACGCCTCGACCGGCACCCTCATCGTGTGCCGGCCGGTTCGCCCTATTCGACGCGACGCCGGGAATTCGCGCGCCACTTCCATCGCCATTCGCCGCGCCGCTTCCAGCCGTTCTATGTCGGCCATCTCTCTCTTCTCCTCTCCCGGTTTTCGCCGGGCCCCTCGGACGAAATCGCTTTCGTCACGAAGGGCTCCGGCGGCCCGGTTCGTCAGCTCGCGCTGGTCTCGTCGAGGTTTGTGTAGAGGCGCCCCTGCCCCTGCGTGTTCAGGCACCGGCAGATACCCACCAGATCGTGATACCCGCGCGGCCCGCCGCCCAGATCGGGATTCTGAAACGGCGTCGGAGGCTGCAAGTACGCAATCTCCCACATCGCCGTGTCAATGAATATCCCACTCCGACTCGAATACGCCGTCGGCGCTCCGGTCGTCTCGTCCCTCGCCAGGAAGTAGCTCGTCATGGCGTACACCACGCCACAATCGAACTCGAATTTGTCAACCACCTGGATCAGGCGTTTGTCCGCCGCGGACATCGTGCGGGATAGGATCACGTCTTTCGACCCGTCCTCGTTGTCCACTTTCACGCCCCACAACGTCATCGCGCGTTTCGCGCGGCTCCCGACAATCGCCTTCAGGTTGACGTTCCCGCCCCTCTGTTCGGCCATCGCCGCCACCGCTTCCTCGAACCGCGTGTCCGTGAACTGATCCAGAGGAACCTGTATGTCCGCCGCTTCCGCCACCCGATACGCGGCGGGTACCGGACGAACGCTCTGCGCGGCATGTTGCAGCCACACCAGCGCCCCTCGTATCCGATACGGCGTCGTGTCCTTCACCTCGTCGCGCATCTCCAGCGCGCTCAGACACAGGCTCTCCCACATCCGCGCCAGCCGCTCGCCATCCATCCGCATCTGCTTGGCGAATTCCTGTTTCTTCGGCACCCCGGCATCGCGCGTCAGGTTGGCAATCTTCGTGACTTGCGCCCCAGGCGACCGCAATAACATGCCGACCGCCTCGAACTTGTCGCGAGACACCGAACTGAACGTGGTCTTGTCCGCGCCGTCCAGCGTTCCCAGCAGGCTCGTGTCGGGATATTCCTCCACGGGCCAACTGTTCAACATCTGGTCCACCATCTTGCCGCTACGCCGGATCATCCGGGTAAACGGCAGCTTGTCCGACTGGACATTGATAATTGTGTCGCCAATCGCGGGGATCGGCAACGGTTTCGTCGAATCGTACATCGCAGGCATTTCTTGTTCTCCCTTTCGTTTCATGCCCACGCTTACCCGACGAACCATCGCCGAGCGCGGGCATCTTCATACATCTACGATCTTCGCGTACTCCTGATCGATGATCTCCGGGTCATACCCGGATTCCTCGATCTTCTTCTGATCGAATGCGGCCTTGCCCGTCGAAACGGGCAACCTGGATTTCGGCGCCGATGAATCGGCCCCCGGCGCCTTCGGCGGCGGAATGACCGGTTTCTTGTCCGGCTTCTTCCCTTCCTCCAGCTTCTTGCCGGCCACCATGCGGCATATCAGTAAGCGCCAGTCGGGCTTGACCCTAATCTCGGGCATCTCCTCCGCCAATGCGCGGAATTCCCGGTATTCCACTGTGCCCGGCTTGAACATCTCCGGATATTTCCGCTCGGCCTCGCTCCGACTCGCCAGGCGTTTCTTCAGCAAGTCCCGCGCCTTCGGTACGTCTCGCGTCAGCTCTTTCTTCGCCACGCGAAGGAATCCCTTCACCTGGTTATAGCTGTACGTCCGCCCGTCCTCCTCCAGCGTGTCGTCCGCGTCGTGCTCGTCAAGCCACCCTTCGGTGTTCTCGACGAAGCGTTCGAGCTGCGACTCGCGCGCGTCTATCGCGGCTTCGGACTCCGCGAGCATCACTTTCGGAACGCCCGCGCTCACCGCCGCCGCGCTGGATGCGTGTCGCTCAAGTCGCTCTTCGGCCTCGCGCAAACTCGCTTCCGCCTCGCGCGCCCTGTCCGCGGCTGCCTCCGCCCGTTCCTCGGCCTCATGCGCCCGGCGATTGAACGTGTTGATCCGTTTCTGTATCTTCGCCTTCAGTTCCGCCGGAATGCCATCGGGCAATTCCACCTCGGGCTCGCCGCGATCCTCGGAATCGTCTTCGTTTCCATTCGACTTCCGATTGCCTTCCTCCGATCCGTCCGCCTCTTTGGATTTGCCTTCGCCGGATTCGTCGCCATCGTTGGCCTTGTCGTCGCCGCCGGATTTTCCTCCGTCACCGACCACGTCCATGATCTTGACGTACTCCGCCTCGATCCCTTCTTCCGTCATGTCCGCGCTATTCGTGGATTTGTCGTTCCCACCAGCCGCCACGTCGCTGTTCTTCTTCTCGTCGCCCATGACTGTCTCCTGTCAAGTTAGGCCATTCGGCCATTCGGATTTCCACCCAGCCCTGCCGAAAGTAAAGGGCCGTGAACGCACTCGCGCCCACGGCCCCGATTCTCTATGCGGATTCTAACTCCGCAAATAAATACCGTATAAATTGCCCTATTTTGTCCTATTTTTACCGATCACGCACTTCTGGCCCTCCCGGTAACGGCTTACCCGCGCACAGCATCTCCACCATTTCCTGCCATTCCCTCAGCGCCGTCGCGCCCCCCTGTAGGAACGCCCGGGCATCCGCGTCCAAACCAAGCATGTCCCCTCGCGAACGATAGGTCTCCTCGCGCCGACTGGCGAGATTCAGGAGAACGGTCACGACGGCTTCGTCCCCACGCCCTTGTAGCGTAGCCACCGCCTCGGAATTCGTGACCCACGGCCTCCGTATCACTCTCGTCGGCTCCGGCGCCGGCCCTCTCTTGAATAGCCCAAGTAGATTCATCTCATTTCCTCCCGCTTTTCCGTGTCGCCCGCGGCTTCCGACTGAATCCACCAGTCGCGTAGTAGGCGCGCACCTGCTTCTTCGTGTACACCCTGCCAGACGGGCTCCTGTACTTATTCCGACCGATCCTGTCGAACGGCATGATCTCGCTCCTTCCTCTTGATGTTGAATAGTTCCCTCACCGCGTCTATCTGGTAGTACCCGTACTTCATGCCCGGCAAAACGACACGCGGTATCTTCGCACGATTCTCCCGCAATATCCTCAGTATCGTCGGACGACTCAACCCCGTCATCCTCACCACGTCCGCCAGCCGGACCAAGTACGGTCTGTCAACCACCATTCTCGTCCTCCCCCACATTCACCTTCCCCATCCCTTTCCCCGCTTCCTCCATCGCCTTTCCCCCCATTCCGTCCATCCCGTCCATCCCGTCCATTCTTCTTCCTTCCCTGCACTCCCCCTCAAGCTCCCTCCTGATCTTCTCCCTGTACCACGCCGGCGCGTCCCCGTGCGGATTCCTCCATCGGCACGCCAACTCGACAGGATCGGTAATGCCGCGCCGGTAATGCCACCGTAACGTCACCCTCGCCATTTCCTTGCTCTGTTCCGGATTCTCCCGGTCTTCCAGCGCCCAGAACCTACCGACTCTCTTTTCGCGCCGCGCTTCAATCTCCTCCAGCCGATTCGCCTCCGCAACGGCAATCGGCCACATCTGGAGAATCCCCACGGCCCGCCCCCCGTCTCCGACCGCCATCGTATTGCCACCGCTCTCCACCGCTATCAGCGTCGCAACGATCGCCTCAATCAGTTCGTTCATCGCCTTCTCCTCCATTCCGTCCATCCCGTCCATCCCGTCCATCCTTCACCTCCGGCCCGTCCGGCGGTTTCGTTGACGGTCGCCAAAAATCGAGTATGTATTCGTACGTGATTCCCATGGTGATGTAATTGCTTGGCCATCCAAAAATGCCGACATCGTTGACAATGTTCGTCTTGTCCCAAATGATTATATTCCTCAATTCATACCCGCGCCTCTGGAGTTCCTCGATCAGATGAACGTGAATGGCAACCCTGCGATCCTCTCTCCACATGTCGAGGACATTGATCACGCAATGGGCTTTTGGCCGAAGTAATGGAAGAAAGGTTTCAAATATATCGCCCATCGCCTTCGTGTAGTCTTCGATGTTTAGCGTTCCGAGATCGCGACTGTCCCGAGAGTATTGCTCAACGCGCCCAAACTGCTCGTCATTCCTGTCGCGCCGTGATTTGTTAGTTCGCACCCTGTTTAGAAGATCGGCGTACGGTGGCGATGTCCACACAAGGCTTATCGTTTCGTCCTCAATGCATATATGTGCGTTTCTGGCATCGCCGCATAAGGCAATCTGTTTCGCCTGATTGAACAGATTCCCTTGCTGATTGAGCCTGCGTTCGCACAGGTCAACATATCGTTGCTGAAGATCGAATCCTATGGCGTTTCTGTTCGCATCCCGCGCGGCTATCAATGTGGTTCCGCTGCCGACGAATGGATCGAGCACAAGTTCCCCCTCGTGCGTGAATAGCTCGATAACTCGTCTGGCGAGCGCAATCGGGAAAGCCGCAGGATGAACATTCTTGTCTCGCACGTCTCTACTTTCGTATCCAAACCTCCATACGCCTATCTGCGACTTCAGCCAGTCCCCAGCCGTCATGCAGTTTATATGATTGTCCGGACATTTGCAGGTTCTCCTGAATCCGAGAGATAATGCGTCTTGCTTATTCATATCCCGCCCATTCCGTCCATCTTCTCCATCCATCTCCCCGCTTCATTCATCGCCTTTCACTCCACCCCCTCCATCCAGTCCATTCCGTCCATCCCGTCCATCCCGTCCATTCTTCTTCCTTCCCTGTTCCTCCTTCAACCACGCCGCGAACTCCCGATCGTAAAACGCCACAACCCTCGCCATTCCGTTGGCCCGCACCAGGCACGTGTCGCACACGCTCCATTTCATCCACGACGCGCATTTCGGCGCGCCACATAGCGAACACCTCGGAGGCGGCCCGTTCCTCGCAATCTGCCGCTCGAATTTCCTCCGTAACATCGTCACGACACAAGGCCGAATTCCGCCCTTCACTCTGCTCACGCCACTTGATTTGTTCATGGTCTCCCCTCCCGTCATCCCAGCTTCTCGCATTCCAGTTCGGCAGCCCACCGCACCAGATCGGCAAAATCTTTGCACGCGCCCTTCTGCCCCTGCGCGTTCATCCAGTTCTTCATCGCGTAGATCGCGTTCTGACAACGATCGGAAAAATACAATCTCGGCGAATTGATCGCGCTCATCGGCTTCTCGCGGTCCCAGCTCAGTAAATCGTTCACCCGCGCCACACCATCCTCGATTTCTCCGCCCGGCGCAAGATCGAATTCTATGCCCCACTCCTGGAAATCCGTCTGCAACGTCCGCGGACGATCTCGCTCTATCCGCGGCGCTGAAGCCGCCCGACAATCCATCCGCCGCTCGACAACCCGTAACGCGGCCCTCTGCCCAAGCACAATCGTCATCTCCTCCGGCGTCGCCACTCGAACGATCGGCGGCAACCGCCTGATCTCCCGCGGACAATCTCCATCGGTCTCGATCTCCTCATCGCTCTCCTCGTATGGCTCTACCGGCGGCGTCCACGTCTTCACGTGCTCGATGTCTTCTTCCGTCCACCCCTCGATCCTTCCGATCTCCAGCAAATACTGGCGCAACCCCCACCCTATGGATTCCTGGCCGGGGCCCGGCGCCCCATCGTTCTTGCCGTTGTTCGATCCGCTCGGCACCGCCCACGGCCCCATCACGCCTAGGCCAGGCACAAGATCGTGCTGATTCGGCCATTCGGCGATCATGTAGAGTTTCCCCCCGCACGCCCGGAACCACCCCATCACGAATGGCCTCCCGCCCGGCGTCGGGTCCATCATCATCACGACAGGCCCCACCTTCGGCAATGCCGAATGGGGCACCACATGCACGGATTCGTCGAATTGTGGAAATTGCGCGCTGAATCCACGCCGAGGAAATCCGTACATCCGCCGTTCGATCTTCTCGCGCCCAGCATCCTTCCACCGTCTCCATAACGCGATCGGATTGCCATAAGGGTTGTCCATCGGATGAAAGAACAATACCCCCCATCCATCCCTTGCACATTTCATAACGCGCGGCATGAACTCGAATTGACGCCCGTCCGTCTCCGGAGGTTTCGGTACGTCTCCAACATTCGGCACTTTCAGCGGCCCCGCCGTCCACCAGTCCAGACATCCGGGAGGTATGCTCCATAGACCATCCTCGTGCGCTATGTCCATCGTTTTCTTGTCCGGAAATCCAAGCGCCCGCGCAACGTCCGGTTCCCCGCCATCGGTCGGCAATAAATATCCACGCTCCCAGCGCGTCGTGATCGCCGATTGCATGATGAGTTGTACCGTCGCCGACCATCCCTGTATCGGAGTGAATGTCACGGCCAATCGCCCGTCCAGCGTCGCCACGCGGCTCAACAGCGTCTCCAGTAGTTCGGGCCCGATCAATTCGTCCGGCCATATCCACCACAGATTCCCTCCCTCATGGCTATCGAGTTTTTGCGCGTAGAACCGAAACTCGCAGTTGCTCCCGTTCGGCAACGTGAACGAGTTCAAGCTGAATCCGGTGTGCTCCTTGTAGCCGATGTACGTGCGCTTGGCATGAATGTCCTTCTTCCGATACACCGCCGGCAACATCTGATAGACGTATCTCTGTTGTTCCCTCCTGCTGCGTTGCTCGGAATCGTGAAAACACCACGCCGACATCTCCGGAATGAGGAGCAATAGCTGCACCGTGCGCTTCGCCGCCCACCACGTCTTGCTCGCCCGGTTCGCGCCAGACACCAGCAGTAGATCGAGCGGCCTCGTAAATCCAAGCGCCAACCTCGTCCGCTCGCACCAGTCGTCCCACGTCAATCCGGTCAATTCCTTCCAGCCCGGCGGATTCAATGGCAACCCAAGCAGCGCGTCGGCTATCCTCCATATCTCCGGCTCCCACCCGTATCGTAACGGCTCCTGGTTCTCCTGGACAATGACCTCGGCCCGCCGCCTCACAAGGTCGTTGAATTTCTCGATAACTTCCGGATCGGAAGTCGTTCGCCCCATCGCCGCCGCCACAAGGTCGAGCCTCGGCGGCGGAATAATCGGATGCGGCCTCGGCTGTAATATCTCGACACCGCCAGTATTCATCGTGACCTCAAGGCGCCGCCGCTTCCGCGCCCGCGGATGTCCAGCGGCCCATTTTCGCCGGACACGGCGGCGCCATTTTCATAAGTCCATCCCCGCTTGCGCAAGCTCTCCACCAGACTCGTTTTCGCTTTCGTCCACCGTTGGCGCACCCGCCGATTCTTCGTCGAATTCGTCCACCACGGCCTCCCCATCTCGCAGACTCAAGGCATCGTCCGGCCATGCCTCGGTGTATCTGATGGGCACCTCTTTCCCTCGGACGATCTTCGTTCCGTACCGACATTCCGGCCTACGCGCCTCCACGAACATGAAATATGCCGGATACATCCACATCGCCTTCCACCCGATCTCGCCGTCCTTCTGCTTCACCACGTTGAAAGCCACCGGCCGCTTGTGTATTGTCGCCCCCTGATTGGCCGCATCCATCTCGTCACGCTTCCTTCGGTTGATCCCGACAAACATCGCCTTGTCCGCGTCCTGCTCGATCGCTCCACTACCGCGAAAGTCGCTCAACCTCTCCTCCTGCCGATCCTCCTTCTCTATGTCCCGGCTCAACTGCGACAACACGAGAAACGGCTTGTTCAACGATTGCGCCGCATCCTTCAAGGCCGACGAAATAACCGTCAGACGCGAATTCTCGTTCTCCGCCCGAAACCCTCGCTCGTGCATGAGCTGTATCTGCTGCACGTAATCGATCGTCACCAACGCCACGTCGTACTGCATACACATGGACCTGATCCACGCCAGCCCCTCGTAGAGATCGCAACCGCGATGAAACCGCATCCGATATTTCCCGACCTCCGCCCGCGCCGCCTCGACCGCGGCCAACTGCTCATAACTGGCGTAACCGCGCTTCATTTTCGGCATGGACACGCGGGCGTGACGACAGAGCATCCGACGCAATAGCGATTTCGCGCCGGAAGAATCCATCGTCCATCGCAATACCGTCCGCTCTGGATTGGTCCGGCAAACATGATCCACGATACAATCCTCCACGGAAGTTTTCCCCGCGCTCGGCCTCCCGCCTATGACCGTCATCGTGCCATCCTCAAGCCCGCAAAGGATGTCGTTCAACCACGGCCACGGAAGTTCGAGCCCCATCGCCGGACGTGCGTTCGGATCGCCGGACCTCCATTTCTTTGCCTGATCCCACTCGCGCTGTATCTGCGCAAGCAATTCGACGTTCGGAACGTCGCTCTCCTTCGGCGCCACCGCCTCCCCAACTTCAGTCGCGCATTTCGCAGCGAAGGCATCAACCTCCTCCGGGCCCCTCGGCGTATAGCAGTCATAAACGATCCCGGAGCAAACGCGCTGTATCTCCCGCTGGATGGACGCCGCCCTCACGATTTCAAGCGCCGCCGGCCCGCCGGCGGGGCTAACCGTGTCGTCAATGATCTGCGCGATGTACGGCTGACCCCCAATATCGTCCAATACGCCTTCGCGTCGAAGCCAGCTCATCAGCGTCGTCAAGTCAACGTATTGCTGCGCCTTCAGCAGCTCGAATATCCCTCGGCATATCGTCCGGTTGGCCGAAACGTAAAACGATTCCGGCGTGATCTTCAGAACGCCCTGCGCGTAACTGGCCACCTTCGGCGCATCGAGAATCATCGCGCCAATCGCCGCCCGCTCCGCCAATTCGTCGTGGACTGGAATCTGATCGCTCATTTTCGCCTCGCTGTACGATTTTTCTGCCTCACCGATTTCTCAACCGATGCCCGCTTATCCGCCAGGAATCTCGGGTACCCGATTTTCACCAATGCCAACAGAACGTCATGCCGCCTCGGTGACCTTGCTCGACCCATCCGATCTCGCAGTTCGTCCATGTGCGGCCATCTGTCCGATACGTCACGCCAGGCAAACCAATCCCACCAGACGATATTCGCCACCCGCTCGCGTACGTCGTCGCGCCGTATGGACTCCACGATTTTCGCCCACCTTCCCGGTTCGCGTTTCGCAATCAGCCGCTTCCATCTTCGACTCGCGTTGTGACGTGCCTCCTCGTCGCCACGAGCGCGAGCCTTGTCTGCCTCCGCCGCCGCCAGTCGAATGTCCATGTCATGTCTGGCCGTGTTCCAGTACGTTATCGTTTTTCTCATCCACGTACCTCAACCATGTCGGCGGGAGCGTCCCTCATACCCGTGCCCTCGTCATACGGAGCAACACGAGACATCTTCTCCCGAACCTGCATCCTCGTCAACCACGACGGCAACCACACCGCCGGAGAACTGATCCGGTCGGACGGGTCTGTCCGCGCCGCCGCCACCAATCGCTCCACGTTCTCGACGTTCTCGATCAGACAATCCTCGTATCCTCGGCAGAGACACGCGAAGTCCACGAACGTCATCCTTGGAAACTTTCCGGTCTGCTTCAGCTTCTCGTAAGCCACCCACAATGGCTGCGTCCCATACTCCGATCTCTCGGGATCAAGACAGTCCGCCGCGCCCACAGCCCCCCGCACCGCGGGGGGTTGGGGGGACACTGTTCCCTGTTCCCTGTTCCCTGTTCCCTGTTCAGGGCAATCGTTTGCATGAACGTTCAGTGAGTACTCACTGAGTATTCCGTGAATAGTACTTGAAGAATCAATGAACATTCTCGAAAGTGATTTGAAGTTGTCACTCCGGAACCGTGGATTGCTCAACGCCTTGCGTATAATTGATTCGCATATCTGATCGGGTGGGCAACGGTACAGCGGCCTCTGAGGTCGGTTGATGACCTGGTGCCACCAGTTGCAAATCACTCCAAACTTTTCAGAACTCTCCTCATAAATCAAAATTTTCTTCGAGTTCCTGATCTCTTCCATCGCTTTTTCGACTTCGGCCTGCCTGTCTTTGACCGCCACGGCAGCCCTCACGGAGTCCACGTCTGCCGGGAATCTTCCTGCGTCATCGGCCATACACCACAGCCCAATATAGATCAATCTTGCCAGCGGACTCCAGGACGCCAATGTCTGGTCCGAGAAGAACTCCGGCTTGATGCTCCTGATCCTCATCTTCGCGCCCTCCTGTCTGTAGCGCCGATTGTTTTTTGTTCGATTTCGATCCGGAATCTCCCCTCTTTTTGCGCCCGCCGAATACGACGATACCGCCTGAAGTTACGCATCTTTTTGACGCTCATCGCCCGATCCCTCTCGTTTACCGCCCCAATAGACGTTCCATAAACAGTCCTTGCACAGCGGAACAGCCGCCAGTCTCCAGTCTCCATCATAGTCGTCCGTCAACGTGTACAGCCGAATATCGCGGTCGGAACTGAGAAAGGTCGTCTCGATCGTGATGGAATCGAATAGACCGAACGCGGCCCTACAATCTCTTTGCGCGGCATGGCTCAAGATAAGTTTCGCACGCCGCCTCGCATCCTCCTGGCCGAGCGATGGAAATGCAACTATGCGGCGAATCGAATCGTCAATGTCCAGAAGGTCGTAGGCCATCGAACGCGCGCTCTCCACCAACCTTTCTCTGCATAGTTCTACAGGATTGTCCAGGCACCATAAGGCGCGTTGGCGGGCATTCGTTCGTGGAGCATCCATCCCACGGCATCTTGCGCATAGAGGAGTGGCAGCCAGGTGGTGCCACCTGTCGTCTTCTCCCCACGTGTACAGGATCAACCTTCCGGCTCGCCCCATGAGTACATGCTCGATCATGAGCGGATCGAATACGCCGAATGCCACGCGAGTCCCGATCTTTTCAGCTTCGTCGGCCATCAATTTCACGTAGCGTTCCGACGACTGTCTGAAATGAGGAGCGTAAGTGGCCACGGCCATAATCGTCTTGCTGCCATCCACGAGTTCATATCCAAGCCTGCTCGCCTCGTCGATGTATTTCTCGCTGGAGACAGCCACGGGCTCGGGATAGTACCACAGCGCCGGCTCCAATCTGGCTCCACCGATAACCGTCGTCGCTGTCATGTCTGCTCGCCCCTCCGATCTTCCGGCCATACCGTCCTGATCCATCGGCGCCATGTTCCGTCAGCCTGTGTATGGTTGACAAGCAAAATCCGTCATTTTTCAAGCTTCCGTGGATTCCAAACTATATCGTGGCATTTCATGCACTGCCACGCAACTCCAATCGATGTGATGTATAGACCAAGAAGTTTTTCGTCCTCGCGTTCGAGTTGGACCGTCGTTCCGCATGTGGAGCATTGCATGATCTCTCCTTCCCACCACGGTCGGAAATCGTCGTACTCGCGTGTGATCTCTTTCACCACTTTCCTCTCTTTCTGGGGCATCTGCCCTGATACCTCCACAACCCGATACTCGTACGATCGCGCCTGCATCCCGGCACTTCCATTCCAGGCCAGAAGAAATCCGACCTCGGAACGACCAGTCGGAGCATTGGGGAATTTTTCCCGGCAGTCTTTTCTCTCGCCATGAGAATCCGCCTGTTCCGGGTCAGACACACCACGATCAATGTCGCCGTCTCGCGGGCCTGCTCTTGGCAGGCGCCATTATTTTTCGTCAAGATGGATGTTGCATCGGATGGCAGGCCAAGGGCCGCCATGAGGCGCGCAGCGCCTTCCTCGCTGTAGGATATTCTCCCCCTCGCGACCCGAATGAAGTCTTTTCCAGAAGTCAGCGTCTCCCTGCGAGTGTCGGCTATCCTCCGACGATCGACGCCGATTTTTGCGGCCAGTTCGTTTTCGTCAATCTCGAACGTCGAACGCTGCTGATTCATCGTGGTCGTCATGTTGCCCCCTTGTCGTAAAATCTGTCAAGCGATAATGGATCATGTGCGCTGGCCCCCCGTGCTCGCGCGCGCACCCCCCCCCCGCCCGCCCCCCCGCCCC
>Ga0255347_1005065_pt1 | contig 15263 bp, 10 predicted proteins | sample wastewater_treat_2_FD_192479 | JGI IMG/M metagenome (GOLD analysis project Ga0255347, IMG submission 192479) | Wastewater microbial communities from Lulu Island WWTP, Vancouver, Canada - plant24 | ecosystem: Engineered > WWTP > Wastewater > Unclassified | place: Canada: Vancouver, British...
AACTTTCTAAGGACCTCGTCTGGAAACGCGCTACGATTCGGGTGAGGATGAACGCCTCAAAGCTTGACGAGTGACCTTGCCCTCTGTGCTCGCTGGGTGATTTCAACAGGGGGGGTTGAGCAATTACTCAAAATCTATAGTGAAATCGGAAAGGGAACCGTGTTCAGTACCTTCCTGCCCATGGCCAGAGTCGAACCCCTCCGGGACAAGGACGATCTCTCGCCCCCCGTCTCCACAGGCAAGGAAAGGATTCTTCTGGTGGACGATGAGCAGCAGATCGTGGCCATGATGCAGCAGATGCTCGAACATCTTGGGTATTCGGTTACAGCCTTTACGGACAGCACTGACGCCCTCGCCCACTTTCAGGAACACCCGGCCGAATTCGATCTCATCATCTCCGATCTCACCATGCCCAGGATTACCGGCCACGAGTTGGCCGGAAAACTCAGAGAGGTCAGAGAAGATGTAAAGATCCTTCTCTGTAGCGGTTTAAGCGAGCGCATCTCGCAGGAGAAAGCTGAGACTCTGGGCATCAAAGGGGTGCTGATGAAACCCATCACCATGTGGGACCTTGCCGTCGTCGTCAGACGAATTATCAAAGGCGACTCCGGCGACATTCCTTGAGAGCTTTGGCAAGCATTCCTGAAAAGGGATCATCATCACGGCTGCCGGCAGGGGTCCCCAACGCCCTCCCCAACGTCCTGAAGGGAAAGGGGTTGCGACAAGGGGATCAGGACATCGGCCGGCATGCCCAGGCGCAGTTCATTATCCGGGTTGCACACCATCACCCGCAAACGGTAAACCAGCTTGCTGCGCAGTTCGGTGGTTTCCACCTGCTTCGGCGTGAATTCCGCGGTGGGTGAAATGAACCCGATCCATGCCCGGTAAGTCTTGTTGGGAAAACTGTCGGTTCTGACCTCAGCCCGCATGCCGGGAGCGATTTTGCCCAGATCGGGCTCCGCCACATAGGCCCGGACCCATATGGGATGGTCGAGCGCCAGGGTGAAAATGGGAGTTTGGGGAGAAGCCATATCGCCCGGCTCCAGAATGCGATCCTGGATCACGGCCGCTTCGGGGGCATAGAGTCGCGTGTCGGCCAGTTCTTCCTGCGCCCGCTGGTGAGCCGCTTTGTACATCTGCAGCTGGGCGCGGGCTGCCTCGATATCTTCCTGGCGCGGTCCTTTGACGGCCAGAGTGAGTTGCTGCTGTTCCCGGTCCAGGTTGGCTCTTGCGGTGTTGAGGGCTGCTTCGGCACTGTCCAGTTGCTGTTGGGAGACATACTTGGGGCCCGCCAGAATTCTGGCGCGGCGGTGCGTGAGTTCTGCCTCCCTCAAGGCCGCTTCCGCGGCTCTAACGCGGGCTCTTGCGGACGCAATTTCCTCGGGCCGACTGCCTGCCACCAACCGGGCCAATACCTCATTCTGTGCTGCGACCTGGGCTTCAGCCTGCGCCACGGCCGCTTCATAGCGGACCGGATCAAGTTCCGCCAGCAGTTCCCCCGCCTGCACCCGCTGCCCTTCTTCAACCAGCAACCGCTGGAGCCTGCCGGCATCGTGGAAAGCCAGCTGGATCTGTCTGATATCGACATTGCCAAAGAGGTGCAGCACCCCTCGAGGTGCTTCCCGCTGCTGCAGATAGCGGTACCCGAGAGCGGCGGCGATGCCGAGCACCCCCACCAATGCCAAGATCCTCAGGAGTCTCGCCTTCCTCATTTCAGTCCTGTCTCGAGAAGTTGCGAGTTACGAGTTGCATCTTGTCCATTAGGCTCCGTCCTCTTGGCAGACCGTTCCGGGACGGCCCCGACTCTGCTCAATCGGCCTTGAGCAGGGCGTTCACCGCAACCACATCATCCGCGCAGAGCACCCCCGCAGCCGCCTTCAGCCTCACTCGAGCCATCACCTGGGAGTAGAGTGCCACATAGTAGGTGCGCTGAGCGGCTTCGAAATCGTGGGCCACTTTGAGAAGATCGACCACCGAGCGAGAGCCTATTTCATACCCGGTTCGGGTTGCCTCCAGCGAGATGCGGCAGGAGGTCACCGCCTGTTGGGCCGCCAGCAGTTCATCCACACTATTTTGCAGCACCAGAAAAGCACTTTCGGTGTCAAGAACAACCTGGTCTTCCAGATCCTTGACGAAATATTCGCTTGCCTTGGCCTGAGCGGCCGCCCGTTTCGTTCTTGCACTGATCTCACCGCCCTCGTACAAAGGCAGCGACACGTTCACCCCGATATGCATCCTGTTGCTCTCGAGACTGGGCAGAAAACTGCCCTTTTCATAGCGATACCCGGCGCCAAGATTGAATTTGGGCCAGTGCGCACGGCGCTGGATCTCAACCTCGTCCTGAGCTGCTTTCAGCTGTTCGCGCGCCTGGCTCAGCAGGGGCTGATTTTCCCTGGCGATACGCAACCACGGCTCGACCTGGCGCGGGTTGGGCCCCTCGGGTGCAAAGGGTCCCACGTCGGCCAGCGGTCCCACGGCTTGGTGAGTGAGCCGTTCGAGGCGTTGCCGGGCAATCCGGCTGGCATTCCGGGAACGGATCAGGGCAGCTTCGGCAGCATCCAGACCGGCTTTGGCTTCCTGAACCGCAATGATGTCACCACTACCAACCTTGAGAAATGCCGCAGTCTGATCGAGGACGGTCTGCAGGAGCTCTTTTTGAGCGCGCGACACCCGCTCATCGGCCTCAGCCCGCAAAACCCCGAAATAACCGTCCGCCACTTCGGTGATGAGATCCTGTTCGGCCGCCAGCAACGCCGCCTGCCCCGCCCGGATCAGGGCATCCGCCTGGCGCACCCCAACCCAGGCCTGACCGTTGATGACCGGTTGCGTCAGCGTTACGCTGTAGCTGGCGTCATAATAATCATCCTTGAGGGTTGCCAGGGGGAGCCCGAAGTCTTCTCCAAAACCCTTCATATCGAGGCTTGCCCCACCCACTCCACCGCTGCTGTTGAGACGCGGCAGGAGGTTGGATCGTGCCAGGGGCAGCGAGGCTTCGTCGGCCTTCAGGAGCGACCGGGCCCGGGCCAGAGCCGGACTGGTTGCAGCGGCCTGCCGATAGACTGCCGCCAAGTCATCAGCCGCGGCCACCGGCAGCTGTATTATCGACATGACAAGGGTGGCCATCACCCCCCAGACCATCGTTCTTAACGCCGCACCCCATGGCCTCATGAATCCATCCCCCATGTCGGAAAGGGGCAATGGCTTTCCGCAGCCGGCAAGCCATCCTCACCCCTGGGTGAGGGCATTTTTACACTGATTCATGATTCGATCACAAATGCTTTTCAGGCCCTCGGGCAGGGAGAGGGCCTGAAAAGGCTGACCTGCTGGCTTCAATCCTCCTTGACGGCAGCCAACCAGTGAAGCAGGGCACGATTGAGGATGGATTCGGCCCGCACCACATCCAGGCGGTACTTTTCCGGAACGAATGCAAGGTCGGCAACCATGACCTCGCCCTGCCAACCCACGAATGGGCAGGAAGCGAGCATAGGGGAAGCCAACAGCGCCAGCATGGCATAAGCATGATTGAGAAGCCGTTTGCAGCGCTTCACCTTGATTCCCTGGGACGCAAAGTTGTTCGCGAACAGTCGTATGCCTTTGAAAGGAGCGGCGGGAGGGAAATCTTTGGGGCTGATCCCGTCACGTCGGAGGAGGTAGTAGGGGGCAATGAGGTCCAGATGGACATCACGGGATGATTTTCCCGGAGCCGGCGCGCTGAGCCGCTGGAGAATGGGGGCAAGTTTCTGTGTTTTGGGATCGAAATCAATCAGGAGCAGGCCTTTTCGCTCGCCCCCCAGCCACGTCTCAAGTGCCTGCCGGATGTCGGGCAGCACCAGCAGCACCAAACGCCGCCGCTGCCAGCGCGAACCGGCGTCAAGCAACTCGGGAGCCAGTTCTTCAGGGCTCTTCACCTGAATGACCAGGAACCCGCGAGGCGGCTGGCTCAGCACCTTCGCCAGGCTTTGCGCCACTTCTCGCCCGTGGCGGGCAACGCCGGTCTCCGCCGCGGTCACTGCATCATCATCAATAAAGGCCACCGCCGCTGCCTGGCAAATATCATCGACGGCAACGACCTCCAGAATCTGCCGGGCATGGTCAAAGGGTCGATGGAGGCCGCTCCATTCTTCGAAGGTCAGCACCTGGAGCTCATCTTTGAGGGCCTCCGGCAGGCGTTCGATCCCGCCCTCCCCGACGAGGTTTTCTCGAGGGATGATCACCGTTCGGCAGCCGGCATTGAACGCGGTCTCTATTTTGAGCGCGAGCGCCCCCACGGCGCTGACGCGGCCCCTGGTGTCGATTTCGGCCGTCATGGCGACGTCTCTTCGAACCTTCTTGCCGGAAAGCTGCGAGGCGAGCGCCAAGGCAATGGCACCCCCGGCAGAAGGTCCGTCCTTGCGGGTTGAGCCTCCCATGAAGTGCAGGTGAATGGGCTCACCGGCTGCTTTGACGCCGATTTTCAGGGCTTCGGCACAATTGAAAATGCCGGTGGTGGCAACTTTACGGCTTTCGTCCATGATTCGTTCAATATTGCCGGTGGCGTTGACCACGCTCAAGAAACCGCGCTGGCCCTTCTCCCCGGTCGCGCCTCCCCCCATACGGGTGGCCTGAATCGGGATGATTGCGCCGATACCCCGTTCCACTTCGACCCCGAGAGCCAGCGCCTCCCCCACCGCATCTTCGGGATTGATCTGTCGCGGGCGCGTCGGCTCTCGCAGGTGCTCTTTAATCCGGGCCCGACTGACCTGCACCGCCTGAAGCCCCCGCCCGAGGATCTCTTTGCGCTGCAGACGCAGGAAAAGGGTCCGGAGGACGCGCTCCAGCTCCCGAACGCCCGCCTCATAGGTGTAATTGCGGATGAGATAGCGGAGCAGATCGGCTTCCTCTGACGGATCGAACCAGATGATGTCTTCAGTGATCTGGTACTTGCTTCGCAGCCGTTTAATTAAATGTTCTCTGGCGATGACAACCTTTTCCTCCACACTGTACTGGCTCAGGGTGATCACTTCGCAGCGGTTGACCACCACCGGCGGGACTCCGTCGAGAGTGTTTGCCGTGAGGAAGAAATGGCAGTTGGACAGGTCGATATCAATGGTGGTTTCCGTGTATTTGTCGTGGAACAGGTGATTCTGCTCCGGATCGAGGATCTCCAGCAGGGTGGCAATGGCGAATTTCTCCGTCTTATCAGCTTCGTCCAGGATGAACAGGCCGTTCATGGCCTCCATCTTGATCAGTCCCTGGACGATAGCACCCGGCTTGGAACCCTCATAGGTGAAACTGTGGCCGCGCATATCCGCTTCGTCCCGCATGCCGCCGAGGGAAACCTTGTGGTAGGGAATGCCCAGATTTTGAGCGATGGAAATGGCAAGCGAGGTCTTCCCAACCCCCGGCGGGCCGACCAGAAGAAAGGCACTGCCGGTTCGCTGCCAGGAACGAGTTCCGTTTTCGTCGAAACCGCGGTAGCGCCAGATAAGGTTGGAGAAGAAGTCGCAAAGCATCTCTTTCGGGGTCTGAAGGCCGTAGTGGGAGCGGTTGAGCGCCTCTTCAAAAGCCTCCGGCGTCACCTGGATCCTGCGGATTCGTCCCCACGGGATAGCGAGGAGGGTTTCGATCAGTTCGCTGTATTTGGAACCACTGTGCCCCACTGCATTCTGCTTGTTCTTGTCGATGGCGGCAATGACCTGTCGGGGAACGGCGGGATTGGTACGCGCCTCCTCGATTCGCTCCTGCAGGCTTCTGGTTGGGACCTCAGGGGTCCTTGCCACCTTTGCCAGGGTCGCCGGTGCAGACTGGGCGAACCCCTCCGAGGTGCCCTCGAGACGCGCGAACAGGGCGCTGCTGAACCGCTGCAGCAACTCCTCCTGAGATTCCGCATCGATCGTTGTCTCGGGAAAATCCAACTCCCGAAAAAGATCCACCAGGCCCCATCGATCCATGAACGATCGAAAAACCTCGGTCGTATCCTGCTCACTCCTCTTGATGAGCAGCGCAAAGAGCCTGAGAGCCAGCATGAGATCTCGCGTTCGGTGCAGGAGTGAGTGCGTCGTGTCCCGGCTCTTGCGGTAAATCTCACCCAGGATCCGGCTCTTGAGCTCCACATCGAAAGCCGGAAAGGCTTCCTGGAGCAGGTTGTCGGGGTAGTCCGCCAAGGTTGTTACCAGGGTATTGAAGATGTCTCCCACGAACGGCTCGAGACCCTGCGACGCTTCGGCCGCGTCAAAGAGGGCGAGATACGGCAAACCTTTGAGGCCGTTCATTTCGTCGGAAAGAGCATGGCGCAGCATGCGATAGCAAGTGGGATCACTGCGGCGGCGATCCTGAGCGAAATCGACGTCCGTCTGAATCACGTCGCGTTCCTTGTGCGAGGGGTAGAGCATATGCTCAACTTCATGCCGCAGCAGGAATTCGGTAAAGGCGAGCATTTTCTGCTCTTCCCGGGAACCATCCCCCAGCCTCGCATCGGGATCAGTCGGGAGCACGAAGGAGAGGAAATCAAAGACCCGCTCGTGGATCTTGACGGTCCAGCCCTGTTCCATGGGGACAATTATGCTCACCGTTCTGATCCGGTTGTTCTCGTCTTCCATGCGGGCGATGACCAGTCGCTCCAGCAGGTGCCCCAGTTTGAGAGGATCCGTTCCCTTCTTGGATCGAAAATAGGGGAGGACCCGACGGCTCACAATGGCCCGCAGCAATTGCACGACACTCCTTATCCGCCCCTCATCGGGAAGCGGCAGCGTCGCCAGGATGGCATGGTTGAATTCCATGGGAAACATGTTCTGCTCCACATCTTCTCAGGCTCACGTCTGAAACAACTGCCAGCACCACCGGGTTGCCTTTATTTTACACTGTCTCAACACCATTGAAACCGCTTTTACCGGAAACCTGGGCGCCCCGGTTCTGCGATGTTCCATGGCACGGTCCGAGTCACAAACAAAAAGAAGCCCTGGAATTCCGTCAATTCCAGAGCTTCATTCGTGGGTTGGTATGGGGTTGGACTATATCCGCCCGCAGCGTTGTAACAACACTCTTTGGACGATTCAGGACTTACGAGATGCAACAATCGTCATAGTGGCCACTCGTCAGAAGAATTTCAATATCGATCGGATACAGTTCCTCCGTCACTTCCTGCCCCACCTCACGCCCCCAGTCGACCGCGAGCCGGTCAGAGTGAATATCCCCGCCGCCGCCAACGAGATCCGCCATTGACTCAACTCCCAGATCCGTCATCCAAAGCGGCCGTCCTTCCTTCCTCAAGTCATCAATCTTGAGTTCCATGACATCCTCCCGCTATCTGCCAATCCTGATTGGATTCCGTGTTTTCCTTCTCTTGTCAGCCATTCGCTTCGCGGTTTTAAAGTAAGACCGAAGATTATTATGTCAAGCATAACATAATATTTTGACCGTCCGCCCGGGTATTCTCCTCACCCCTGAGGTCCCCTTCAGGCGCCATGAGCGTTTGGAATTGCAGGACAGGACTGGCATGACAGGGTGGACGCGCGCGCAAGCCGACGGCGAAATCCCTCCATCGCCCAGGCGATGGAGGGATGGGATCCACCGGACCCGCGCCAGCCACGCAAACCCTGCTGACGGCAGGTGGCTACGTCTGATCGAGCGGGATCAGCACTCCGGGTTTCCTGCCAAACTGGATACAGGACGGGATTGACGGCAGCAGCAAATCGACACTCTTGCGCCGTTGCTTGGACATGCTGTCATGGTAGGTGACGATGTGCCGCTTGCCCTTGACCCACAGGTTGAATTCATCTCCAAAATGGTAGTCCTTGGCAAGATCCTTGCTGAGGGCAATGATCCTGCCATGATCCTTCGGCGTGATCCGCAGTGAGGATGACGTGATCCCACGGGTGGAACCGGTACACTTGGGATGGTTGGCGTAAGCCGATACCATCACATAATGAATGGGAGCATTGGGTCGGAGAAGATCCGGTGGGATGCTCATGGTGGTCTGCTCACAGATTGTGGCGGCCAAGAAATACAGGCTCATCATCTTGACAATTTTTAACATCTCTGTTGCTCCTACTGTGGTGTTCCGCTCATCTGAGAAATGAACGAAAAATCGACGGACTTTCACTCTCGGAGTGTCACTCTGTTAAAAATCGATCAACGGTGATACCTTTTCTTTTTCAAAGGTCGCACTGGCTACAGCAGCCGTGTTGATCAGGGGATGGGGCTCTCACCCATCAAAGACTTAAAATCTCCCTCCTCCTATAAAAAAAATAGCCTGCGTTTCCCGATACTCCGGGGAGAAACGTAGGCCGCTGATTGGTTCCTTCAGTTTTGGTTTTTCTGGGCTCGCCGACGCCTCGGGCATGCAGACTGAAAAGCAGTTCGCACAATCCCTTGAAAACGCCTGCCGCTCATACCACCTCGTCTCTCAGCAATCCCCAAACCGGGTCCCGTTTCGTCTTTAACCGGACCCCCCTGAAGCAAAACGGTGCGATCCTATCGCAGGAACAAATCAGTGTCAACTGCTTTCGTAAAGGATGAGGAATCTTCTCGCTAAACACTTGCCTGGAGCCGCCTCCCACATCTTGGCGAAGTCTCTCTGCCAAGCATGGTCAGGATCCCGGCGAAGCAGAAAATGGCAAGCGCCATCATGGTGGCGGGCAGACCGTAGAGTGGCAGGATAACGAGCGAGGCAATGAGGACCCCCCCGGTAGCGCCGAGAAGGTCCAGGGCGTAAAGTCCCGGCCCCGTTGCCGCGGAATAGCCGGGAAGCTTCGAGAAAGAGAGCACGCCAAGGGTAAAATGAGAGCCCCCCAGGATCCCCGCCGCAAGGGCCAGCACAGGGAAAATGGCGTTCAGCGGCCGCGTCACCGGCGGGCTTGCCTGAAGGTCTTGGTGAAGCAAGGGCAGTAAGGCGAGAATCCCGAGCAAGAGGAGGGTCAGGAGGGCTTGCGTCACAACGAACCCCTTCCAGGGGCGGGTGAGCTTCTCGGAGAACACGGTAAGAATCCCCGTTCCCAGACTCATCCCTCCCATGAATGCCGCGATGATCAAGGCCAGTTGCCGGTAGAGGAATCCTTCGAGAATCTGAAAACCGAGCAGCAGGATCATTTCGAGCACCATTCCGGTTCCACCGACGATCAACACATTCAACCCTATCACCCTGCTGCCCCTGCGGCTGCGGCACCTGCCCAGAAGCACGATCCCCACGCTCAAAGCCCCGACTGTGATCCAGAAAGGCAGCCGTCCCACTCCCGCAAGCGCCAGCAAGGCCTCGCCGAGTCGAGGATGAATTTGGCCCGCTGACACTGCCAGGCCATTGAAATAACAGGTTGGTTCAAAATCCCGATTCAATGCCATCGGGTAAGGCTGATCGAGGAGGGATTGCAGGTACCTCAGACGGAGCGGATTCAAATAGTCGAACAGATAGTACTCCCGAACAAAGTGCAGATCGAGTCCGCGCTCGGTGAGCCGCTGGATCAGAACCGCAGGATCTGTCGTCAGGTTTTCGAGCCGATAGCTGGCACAATAGCGGGCGCTTTCTCCAGGGATGACGAGCATTCCCGGAAAAACGCTGCGCAGCGTGGCCGCGATCGAGCGAAGCAACCGGATTTGGGTGGCCCCGACCATATCGGGCGAGGAACTGATGGCAAAGGACAGGATTCCATCATGGGCCAGGATTCTTGCCAGGCGAGTGAAGCATTCGACGGTATAAAAACGGTTCATTTCGGCGTTAACCGGATCGCCAAGATGCATGATGATTACGTCATAACGGGAATCGGCAGTCCGCACAAAGCTGCTCGCATCGGCATGAAAGAGCAGGACGCGCCGGTCACTGAGCGCCGCGGTGGTCGATCTCGGCAAGAATTCTTCTGCCAGTTCAATCACTTCAGGGTCAGGTTCCACATAATCCACTCTCTTTATCCCGGGATGCTTCAAAATTTCCGGGAGGAGCCCCGCCACCCCGCCACCGATGAGGAGCACCTGCCGGGGCTCACGATGCTGCAGCATGGTCAGATGGACAGCATATTCAGAAGTCTGGAGGTCGGGGGCCGAAAACAGGAGCAGGCCGTTGGCGAATAGACTGAACTGGTCCGAGTCGGCAAGCAACGCCAGGTTCTGATAAGGGGTATCGCGCACCGCCAGCAGCCCGGCACCCCACTGCCACTGGCGGCTCTGCCGATCGAGCTCCCCGGAGTGCACCAGGGCCCCGGCAACCAGGGCCGAACCGAGCAGCACCACCCCCAAGGCTCCAGGATATCCGAAGGAAAGGCCACCCTGCCAGCCCTGCAAGAAACCCGCGAGCAACAGCACGAGCAGGGCGACGAGCAAGGCGGCATGGAAGACGCCGGCATGGGGCAGCAGGATAAAATAGAAAAAAAGGCCTCCCATGGCGGCACCCATGGCTTCACCCAGATACATCACCAGGGGCTGCCCTGGTTCCCGCCCCGACACGGCGGCGAGACCGGTCCACGAAAGCCCGAAGAGCGCTCCCGAAATAAGACAAAAGAGGCCGGTCCCCACGAAGACTATCCCGACCATTGCAAACGGCCCGATCATTTCCCCCGTGGGTACCGCCCAGATGATTCGGGTGGCTCTGATCCACAGGACCGATACCGGCAGAAGCAGCCCGAACAGCGCCAGCACCACCGGCAGAAAGCTAACATGGCAGGCCAGTCTCACGCCGCAGCGTCCGCCGACCGTGCTTCCCAGGGCGGTCCAGAGCAGCCAGGCAGCAAAGATCAGTCCTATCGTCAGTTCGTTGCCGTAAAAGAGCACCAGGAATTCTCTGAGAATGATGATCTGACCTGTGGCGGAGACAAACCCGCAGGCGGTTATGACGGGAAGAAAAAACAACAATTTCCCCGTTATTCTGCACTGTTTAACCATGACTCTTGATCTCTGTCCCCTATCACAGCAAGAAAAACCCGAGGGATGTCGACAGCAACGGTGGAAAATTCACAGCCATTGTGGCATAGAACCAGATGGATGGAAAAAGCTTCTTTGTAGTCAGTAGCGCAGCAGGGAATACCAGTCAGAGGCTGCAGGAGCAACTCGATGCGGAAAACCACTCGGTTTGGGCCATTCTTCTTGGGGACGAGTCTGCTGGCCCTGATGATTCCCGGAACGGCTGCCGCCACCCAAGTCCATGTGCCCTCCGAGGGGCTTTATATCCATCAGATTGCGCACCTCTTCTTCGCCCTCTCCATGGCCATTCTGCTCTATTGGCTGCGACAGCGTCAACTGGTGAGGGAACGCGGCTGGCGTCTCATCCAGCTGGCAGCACTCTTTTTCATTATCTGGAATGTGGACGCTTTCTTGGTCCATATCCTGGATGATCGCAGCGATCTTTTTCGCACCATCGATGCTGGGACCTGGCACGCTTCCATCGAATTCGAGCGCAAGGTCGAACTCCTCGCATTATTCTATTACCTCGGCAAGATGGATCACCTCCTGTGCGCACCGGGCATGATCCTGCTCTATTTCGGCCTGCGCAACCTGCTCCACGAAGCCCAACGCCATCCGGAATCCCACGGGATAACAGCAACCGGGGATGAGCACCTGCCACCATCCCCTGCTCCAGACCGATCCTTGTCCTGCTCTGATCAAGGGTGACGTCATGAGCTTACCCTTATTGCCCGTGTGGATCGCCGATCTTCTGGGTTCCGCCCTCATGTGCTGTTTTGCGCTGCTGGCGATGCAGGTGGCCACGCGCCTTCGCCGTACCGATCCGAACAACGTGGTCTGGACCTACCTCCTGTGGCTCTGTTACGCCCTGACCGCATTTGCTTTGTCGCGCTCGGTCGGGCATATCGCCAGACGCCTGCTTCTCTCGCTCGGCTGCCAGGACCTTTGGCGTTCCCTGCAACCTGTCAGCGGCGCCGTGAATTCCCTCCTGTTTGTGGTCGTGGCCTCGTTCACACTGTTTTTCGAGCGGGTCTGGAGGATTTACCAGGAGATTCTCGCCGACAAGCGAGCCCTTCAGACAGCCCACGGCGAACTTCTCTATCTCAATCGTCATCTGGAACGGCTGGTCGAGGACAGAACCCGCGAGCTGAGCGTATCCGAGCGCAAGTATCACCGTATTTTTGAAACCTCTCAGGACCTGATCATGGTAACGGCGGCGGATGGTCTTATCCTCGACCTGAACAATGCCGGAACCAGGATGCTTGGGGTTTCTTCGACCGCCCAAGCGGTCCGCAAGCTCCGGTTCAAGGACTTCCTGGCCAACGAGACCGAATGGGACGAGCTGGCGGCACGGCTGATGCGGGATGGCGCCATCAGCAACGCCGAACTCCGTCTGCAAGGGCTTGACGGACGCTCGTTCCCCGCGCTGACCAGCGCCAAGGCGGAACAGCCGGAACCGGGCGCAGCCTCGGCCGGGATCCACTTTCTCATCAAAGACATCTCGAAGCGACAGGTCATGGAAAAGCAGCTCCTCCTGGCCGACAAACTGTCATCTATCGGCCAGCTGGCGGCCGGCGTTGCCCATGAGGTGAACAACCCCCTGGGCATGATCCTTGGGTATACCCAGCTCCTCATTCGGGCAGAGAATTCGGGAACCCAACGCTATGACGATCTCCGAACGATCGAGAAACACACTCGCACCTGCAAAGCCATTGTTGAACGACTGCTCAATTTTGCCCGCAGCACGCAGACCCTCAGGGAGCCGGGAGATATCCACCAGCTCATCGACGAGGTGCTTAACCTCCTGAAGCATTCCCTGGAAATGGATCAGATCGTTCTCGAAAAGGATTACGACGCCCGGGTACCATTGTTGCCGCTGGATAAGGGAAAGATGCGGCAGGTCTTCATGAACCTGCTGGTGAATGCCCGGCAGGCAATTGGCAAGCAGGGAATGATCAGGCTCGCAACACACTTTGATGCCGATCGCAAAGAGGTCATGGTGCAGGTACAGGATAGCGGCTGCGGCATTCAGCCGGAGCATCTGAACCGGATCTTCGATCCCTTTTTTACCACCAAAGCAACCGGCGACGGCACCGGCCTTGGTCTCTCGGTGAGCTACGGCATCGTCCAGGACCATAAGGGGCAAATCCTGGTAACCAGCGCCCCCGAAAAAGGGACCACCTTTACCGTCATTCTTCCCATCCTTACTCTTGAAACGGATCAGCCATCATGAAAGAAACCCTCCTGGCCGTCGACGATGAACAAGATCTCCTACTGCTGCTCAAGAGAACTCTCGAACCCGAGCTGGACTGCACGGTGGAGACCGCCCTGTCGGGAAGGGCCGCCATTGATCTCGTCCGGGAACGACCCGTTGACCTAGTGCTGGCCGATATCAAGATGCCCGATATGGATGGCTTGGAACTCCTGAAACAGTTCCGCCAGGAATACCCTTGGCTTACCGTGGTCCTGATGACCGCCTACGGCTGCATCGAACTCGCCGTGGCAGCGATCAAAGCGGGGGCCTACGATTTCATCACCAAGCCCTTCGACCATGACAACCTGGTGCTCACCCTCCGAAAGGCGCTCGAACGCGGCCATCTGCTGCGGGAAAACCTGCGGTTGCAGCGTTGTGTCCAGGACGAATCGGCGTTTCAGAATCTGGTAGGCAGAAGCCGCACCATGCAGCGGGTTTATGAAACCATCCAGATGGTGGCCAAGACTGATCTCACCGTGCTCATCACGGGTGAATCGGGCACTGGCAAGGACCTGACGGCGCGGGCCATTCATGCTCTCAGCAGCCGGGCGCGCCAGCCCTTCGTGGTAGTCAACTGCCCGGCCGTCCCTGAACACATTCTCGAAAGCGAGCTCTTCGGCTACCGCAAGGGAGCCTTTACTCATGCCACCCAGAACCGGATCGGCCTCTTTCAGGAGGCTCACGGCGGCAGTATCTTTCTCGACGAAATCGGCGATATCAGCACCTCGATCCAAACAAAGCTGCTGAGAGTCCTGCAGGAAAAGGAAATCAAACCCCTCGGCGACAACCGCTCGATCCATGTCGACGTGAGGGTGCTCGCCTCGACCAACCGGAATCTCGAAGAGAAGATCCGACTGGGTGTGTTCCGGGAAGATCTTTATTACCGCCTCAACGTGCTGCCCATCGTGCTGCCCCCGCTGCGCGAACGCCGGGAAGACATTCCGCCCCTGGTCGACCATTTCCTCTCCAAGCGATGCGCGGAATTGGGCAAACCAGCCAAAACCGTCTCCCCGGAGTTGATGAACCTCTTCCTCAAACACCCCTGGGAAGGCAATGTCCGCCAGCTGGAGAACATCATCCTGCGGGGAATCCTCTTTGCACCCCAGGAACAGATCCGGCCCGAAGATATCGGATTTGACCAGCCCCAGCCAGGCCCCCACCCTGCTCCAACCATCGACCATGCGCAAAGCCTCTACCGCGAAGCCAAGGAGGAGACCCTCCGCCGGTTTCATCTTGAATATCTGGGGAAAGTGCTCGAGGCGGTGCAGGGCAATGTTACCCAGGCGGCGCTGCGGTGCGGTCTGGAGCGGCAGGGGCTGCAGCAAATCATGAAACGCTACGGCATCCGGGCGGAACCTTACCGATCCGGCGGCCAGTCTTCCTGAACCCTAACTGCAGGAGGCTTTCAGGGACTGGGGAAGGCTCTCGGCAGCCCCACCCCCGGCTTGCCCCCTGAAATGACCGGCAACCGCCGCCCCCGACAGCCCCCATCCGACATCCGATATCCGCCCCGCTACTGGTTGGCCTGGAGAAAGCTGGTGAGACTTGCCGCGTCTTCCACATTGAGCACCTTGGCGCCGCGGTTGATGCGCCGCATGAGCCCGCGCAGAACTTTTTTCGGCCCTATTTCCACAAAGCACTGGTGACCATCGGCAATGAGCCGTTCGATGGATTGCTGCCAGAGCACCGGGCTGCATACCTGATCAATCAGTTTTTCGGCAGCCTGAGCGGCCCTTGCCAGCGGCAGGGCATCCACATTGTTGATCACGGGAATCTGCGGCTCCCGGAACGTGCAGCGGCGCACCACGGGTTCAAACTTCTCACGGGCCAGGCGCATACACCGGCTGTGCCAGGGACCGCTGACGTTGAGCTTCATGCATTTCTTGGCCCCGGCGTCTTCACTCATGGCAATTGCCTGTTCCACAGGGCCGATGGGACCAGTGATGATGATCTGCTCCGGACAGTTGATATTGGCAATCTCCGCCCCGCAGAGCTCACAGATATCGCTGAGTTTGTCTCGAGGAAGCTCCATGACGGCGGCCATCGCTCCCGGTTCCTGTTGCGATGCTTCGTGCATATACAACCCGCGCCATCGCACCAGCTCCAGAACCTCTTTGAGATCCAGAACGCCGGCCGCGTAGAGGGC